>Ga0209131_1000036_pt1 | contig 129377 bp, 123 predicted proteins | sample GraSoi_2013_40cm_FD_185826 | JGI IMG/M metagenome (GOLD analysis project Ga0209131, IMG submission 185826) | Grasslands soil microbial communities from the Angelo Coastal Reserve, California, USA - Sample 9_17_2013_40cm (SPAdes) (version 2) | ecosystem: Environmental > Terrestrial > Soil >... | reverse complement strand
CTGTCTTCTTGGTCTTGACGATCTTTAGCAAGTCCTTGGCGGTATTCTCGTAGTCGAGGCTGCCAGCGAAGGGCGGATTTGCCAGCACCAGCGTGTATTTCTCTTCCTCGCCCGCGTGGTCTTGCGCCAGCGAGTCGCGGTAACGGATATCGGGGTTCTCCACGCCGTGTAGCAACATGTTCATGCTGCCGATGCGCAACATGGTATTGTCGAAGTCGAAGCCGTGGAACATCTTTTCGTGGAAGTGTTTCCTGAGTTTCGCGTCGTGGAGGAGTTTCGGATGACGCTCGCGTAGGTGCTCGCCCACGGCTACGAGAAAGCCACACGTACCGCAGGCCGGATCACAGACGACATCCGTCGGTTGCGGAGCGGTCATCTCCACCATCATCCGAATGATGTGGCGCGGTGTGCGGAACTGGCCGTTTTGGCCGGCGCTTGCGAGCATGTACTCGTAGAGGTCGCCCTTGGTGTCGCGGTCCTCCATCGGCACACCGTCGAGCAGGTCCACCACCTTGGACAGTAGCGCGGGAGTTGGAATAGTGAAGCGCGCATCTTTCATGTGGTGCGCGTACGTAGAGTTTTCTGCGCTCTTGGTGCTTGCGCCGTTTGCACCCAGGGTGCGCAGCCAGGGAAAAATGTGTTCGCCAACCACCTCGTACATCTCTGCAGCGACAAAATGCTTGAAGCGCGACCAGCGGAAGTCTTCGTACGGACGGCCCTTGGCGTCTTTCCCCTTGGGAAAGATGCGGACCTGCATAGGTACTTTCAGGCGAGCGGACTTGTTCTCTTCCAGAACGTGCAGATCGTCCAGCCGGCGCAGGAACAGCAGATAGGTGATCTGCTCGATGACTTCGAGGGGATTGGAGATGCCGCCAGACCAGAAGGCGTTCCAGACGGCGTCGATTTGGGCTTTTACGGTGCCGGTAACCATCTGGTTCTCCCGTTGTGCGCGCTCACGTCACGTGCCTCGCCTGCGTAGTGACTCGATGACCTTCCACCCAGACTGCCCGGGCAGCCGAGCTTCCCAGAATCGCCACCCGTTCACTGCACTACCGGTAATGGATACCGCCGCTGCGGAAGGCGAAGGATACTTCTTTCCGTTGAGCACCAACGCGCCTCCCTCAACATGCGCCGTGTAGGCCCGTCCTTTGTATGTCGCGCGCAATTCCGTGCCTTCGGGGAAGGTTACACCCTTGATGATCCAGTCTCGCGGGTTGATGGTTTGATGGGCCCGAGGCTCCACGCGCTTTGGTGGAAGTCCGAGAACGTCGCGAAGGACATCGTTTTCCGAGACGGCCTCACTCTTTCGGCGGGCGGTAAGCTCCTTGAAAACTTCGAAATCGATTTCTATCGTGTTCATGACAAGTCTCTCTTGGTTTAGATTTAAGATACTATAGTATCTATTGTTCTTAAATATGTAAATAGGGATTTGGTCGGTTATCAGCCTGATAACTTACTTGACAAACATAAAGCAGGCACCATAATACATAATATATTGTGTTTTATAGGATGAGTATCATGCTAATTCAAGAACTTGGTCGAGCGGTTAGGGACGGCCGCAATGCCCGTGGCCTCACCCAGGCCGCACTGGCTGCCGAAGCGGGCTTGTCTCTCAATACGCTGAACCGGCTGGAGAACGGTGTCTTCCCGACTTAGGCATCAAAAAAGCCGGGGCCATTTTGGAGAAATTAGGTATGGAGCTGAGCGTCAACCCTATTGACCTAAAGAAGAGCAAGCCAGATTTCGTGAGTATGGCTTGCACTTCCGCAGGCGTGAGCTTCAAGAAGCAACTCACGTCATACGAGCTCATCCATGCCTTGCTTTCGGGCAAAGCCCCGTCAGGGATGAAAGCTCATTTCATTACACTGCTCGATGAAGCTCCGGACGTGCTTCTAAGCGGGCTGATCGAGCAAGTCGGCTCTTGGGTTAAGCCAGGCAAGGTGGAAAAAAACATACAAAAGATCGCAAAGCAAGTAGGGCTAACTACGGAGAGGGGCAGGTGGCACAAGATCGCCTAAAGATCTGGGAAACGCTGTTTCAGAAAGCACTCCAGGTCATCGACTCTGCCGACGCCACAGTCTTTCGTCCAGAAACCTGGACCTTCGGCGGCGGCACGGTGCTCATGCGGCGCTACCGCCATCGCCTGAGCAAAGACATAGATATTTTCTCAACGACACAGTAGACAAACTCACATCTAAGTACATTCAGGGGTCTTTGTTCCTGAAACTCTATTTCGATGAAGGGGAGGTCGATTTTGTCGCATCACCGCCACTAACGAAAATTCCTACCGCCGTCGAAACCCTGTTTGATCGACAAGTCCGTGTGGAGACGTCAGCAGAAATTCTCGCCAAGAAAATCAAACACCGCGGAGCCGAGTTCACGGCACGCGACATCTTCGATTTCGCGCTTGTGGCGGAAAAGGAGCCAGCTGCCCTTGCGAAGGTGAGGCCCCTTATCCGCGAGAAGCGCGACGCCATCCTGGCGCGGATAGCGTCGAGCGATAAGATTCTTCGTCAAACCTTCGCGGAACTGGAAGTGCTCGACTATCGACGGACCTACGACGAGTGCCTCAGCATAGTAAGGAAGGTGCTAGATCCACAGTCTCACTGATGTTCCAATTTGGAACATCAGAAGCTCGAAGCGAACCTGTTGCGAGGTCTACCGCGCCTTACGCCACCTTCCTCCCGACCACGCCAAACAGCGCTGGCACCGCCTTCTCCTTGCCGCGTTCTCTCGCAGGCGCCGGCTCACTCTGACGCTCTTCCGCCTGCTGGTGGCGGTGGTACTCGAGCTGTTCCTGGCGAACTGACTGCTGGATTTTTTCCGAAGGCAAGGCGGGGAGTGCCGCCCGCGGTTCCTGACGGCGTCCCTGCGGGTGGTCGCGTCCGTGGTCGCGGCGGGGCGATTGGCCTTGGCGCGGTTGCGAAGGCGACTGCGGTCCGCGCATCGGGCCCACGGGCCGGCGCTGGCCGTTGCCCTGGTTCCGTTGCGCGTTGCCCTGGTTCCGCTGCGCGTTGCGCTGGTTTCCCTGGTTGCGCGGCTGGTTCTGCCGCTGTTGCCCTCTGCGGCCCTGCGGTTCGGGTTGCGCGCTGTGGTAGGCCGAGCCTATTTCAAAACCCGGGATGACCTGCTGCTCGATTTTCTTGCCGATAAGCCGCTCGATGTCGCGAAGGAGGGTGCGGTCTTCGCCCGAGACGAGCGACACGGCCTGGCCGCTTTCCCCCGCGCGGCCGGTGCGGCCGATGCGGTGGACGTAGTCTTCCGGGACGTGCGGCAGGTCGTAGTTCACGACGTGCGGCAGCGACTCGATGTCGAGGCCCCGCGCGGCGATGTCGGTGGCGACGAGCACCTGCAGCTCGCAGTCCTTGAAGCGCTGCAGGGCCTTCATGCGCTGCGGCTGGCTCTTGTTGCCGTGGATCGCGGCGGTTTCGATGCCGTCGTTCTCCAGCTGCTCGGCGAGCCGGTTGGCGCCGTGCTTGGTCCTGCAGAACACCAGCACCTGCTGCCAGTTGCCCGACTTCACCAGGTGCGCGAGGAGCGCTCGCTTCCTGTCCTTGTCGACCGGGTGCGCGACCTGGCCGATCAGCTCGATCGGCATATTGCGCCGCGCGACTTCCACCGTGACCGGGTCGTGCATGAAGCCCGCGGCGAGCTTTCTCACTTCGTCGGGAAAAGTCGCCGAGAAAAGCAGGTTCTGCCGCTTTGCGGGCAGCAGCGCCAGCACGCGGCGGATGTCGTGGATAAAGCCCATGTCGAGCATGCGGTCGGCTTCGTCCAGCACCAGGATCTCGACCTGGCGCAGGTCTATCGTCTTCTGCTGCACGTGATCGAGCAGGCGCCCGGGCGTCGCGACGACGATGTCGACGCCGCGGCGCAGCTCCTGGACCTGCGGCTCGAAGCCCACGCCGCCGTAGACCACGGCGGTGCGAAGCTTCATGTGCTTGCCGTAGGTGCGCACGCTCTCCTGCACCTGGGCCGCGAGCTCGCGCGTGGGCACGAGGACGAGGCAGCGCACCGGATGGCGCGCGGGCGAATGGCTGACGTTGGATTTTCCCGCGAGCAGTTGCAGTATCGGCAGCGTGAAGGCTGCCGTCTTGCCGGTGCCGGTCTGAGCTGCGCCGAGGAGATCCCGGCCTGCGAGTACTACGGGAATGGCTTGCGCCTGGATGGGGGTGGGTTGGGTATAACCCTGCTCGGCGACTGCGCGGAGCAGCTCGGGAGTGAGCCCGAGATTCTGGAATGACGTTTCGATGAAACTTCTCCTAATGTTTATCAGGAGGAGGATGTGAGGGCTGCGCCCTCTGTTATAAACCGCTCCTGAAGTCGGCCTGGGAAGGGCTAGGCCCTCACACCGGTTCAGGCAGAGAAACTGCTATTGAAGAATTCGGGGAACTTGGGAAGAACCGCGAAGAGGCTGCAGCGCTAACCGGATAGGGCGCTACGAGAACCTTGGCGCGCACTATACAGGGGTTTGGGGTGGAGCGCTTGGGTTTGGAAAGCGGGAAAAATCACGGTGCGGCGGCCGCCGCCGGCTTGCCGCTCATCAGGCGCTCGAGATCCGCCTTGACTGCCGCGTTGTCGAGCGCGACGCGCCCCTGCAGGCGCATCAGGATCCGCGCGGAGAGGTCGATCATGCGCGGGTCGCCGGCGCGCATGTTGGCGGCGAGCGTGATGAGCGGGAGCGCGTGCGTGTTGCGGAAACCGGGGTTCGCGCGCTCCATCGCTTCGATGACGGCGTTCTGCGCGCGGGCGACGCCGATCAGGATGTCGGCGAGGTGCTCGGTGGTGAGGTTCATGGTCTCCCTGGCTTGGGCTGTTTGGACGAGGCAGGATAGCACTGCCCCGTTATCAGGCGCGCGCACCCTTCCATGGTGCGCATTCAGCCGGCTGCAAGGTCCCGCCCGTGATTTCCTGCTAGAAAGAGACGCGAAAGCCTTTGGCACGCTAGTTGCATCGCGTTAACGTGTAGGAGCCCGTGGCATTCCGCAAGGCGGGCCCGCTCGATGGGAGGAATCGCAATGCCCGGCCTGAAGCCAGTTTTCCTGCGCGCGCTCGTCGCCTCGCTCGCGGTGTTCTTTCTCCCGGCCGCGGCAGCCGCGCCGGAGGAGGCGGTGCTCCTCGTGGCGCAACGCCAGTTCGAAGACCCGATCTACGGCTCGACCATCGTGCTCGCCAGGCCCGTGCAGGGCGGCGGCCACGTCGGCTTCATCGTCAACCGGCCGACGAAGATGAGCCTCTCCGAGCTCTTCCCCGACCACGAACCCTCGAAGAAAGTCGCCGACCCGCTGTTCCTCGGCGGCACCGTGGACATGAACCTGGTCTTCGCCCTGGTCGAGGGGCACGGGAGCAAGAAGGACGGCTCGATCCGAATCGCGCCCGACCTTTTCCTCGCTTTCGAGACCAAGGCGGTCGACCGGATCATCGAGTCGGAATCCGACCACGCGCGATTCTTCCTCGGCATGGTGGTGTGGCGGCCGGGGCAGCTCGACGAGGAGCTCGACCGCGGCCTGTGGTACGTCGACGCGCCCGAGGCGAAGCTCGTGCTGCGCAGGAAAACCGACGGTCTGTGGGAAGAGCTGCTGCTCCGCCTGGAGGCGCGGGCAAACACCATCTAGCGCTACTGCGCTTCGATCCCCGCGCGCTTCAGCACCGCGCCCCAGCGCGCGATCTCGGAGGCGATGAACGCGGCGAACTCCTCGGGTGAGCCCGCCGCGGGGATCGCACCCTCGTTGTCCAGCCGCGTACGAAGCTCCGGCGTCTGCATGATGCGGCGGATCTCGGCGTTCAAGCGCTCGACGACCGCGCGAGATGTGCCGGCAGGCGCGACGATTCCGTACCAGCCCGATGCGTCGAACCCCTTCACCCCCGATTCGTCCAGAGTGGGGATCTGCGGCAGCGACGGGAGACGCGTCAGTCCCGTCACCGCGAGCGCGCGCAGGCGCCCCGAATTCACGTGCGGCATCACCGCCGGCGCGCCGTTGATTCCCATCGAGAGCTGCCCCGAGATGAGGTCGGTGAGCATCGGCCCGACGCCCTTGTAGGGCACGTGCAGGATATCGGTGCCGGTGGCGAGCTTGAAGTACTCGGTGGTGAGGTGCGAGGTGCTGCCTGAGCCCGCCGAGCCGTAGGTGAGCTTGCCGGGATTCGCGCGCGCATAAGCGACGAGCTCGCTCGCGCTGGCCGCGGGCACCTGCGGGTTCACCACCAGCACGCTAGGCACGATCGCCATCAGCGACACCGGCGCGAAGCTCTTCACCGGGTCGTAGGGGAGGTTCTTGTAGATCCCCGGGCTCACTGCGAGCGTGCCCAGCTGCCCCATCAGAAGCGTGTAGCCGTCGGGCGCCGCCTTCGCCGCCGCCTCCGAGCCGATCGAGCCGCCCGCGCCGGGGCGGTTGTCGATCAGCACCGGTTGCGCGAGGCCTTCCGAGAGTTTCTGCCCGAGCGCGCGGGAGAGGATGTCGGTCGAGCCGCCGGGCGGGAACGGCACGATGAGGCGGACCGGGCGCGAGGGGTAGGTTTGCGCGCGCGCTTCACCGGCGAGGAGCGCCGGCGCCGCGAGGAGAACGAGGGCGAGACCGGCTGAGCGAAAGGGTTTCACTTCGAGCCCGATTGGACGGCCAAGGATACTCGCACGCCATGTTTTTGCCACGATTGCGCCGGAATCCATCGGGATTCCGCCCCGGGATGCACAGGATTGGCCGCTAGGCTTTGGCATCTTTCTTCGAGGGGCCAAGCGATGCAGAAAGCCTTGATGATAAAAGCGGCCCTGGTCGGCGCGATTTTCCTGGTCCTGCAGATACCGCTCAGGATGATCGGCGGCATCGTCGAGGAGCGTTCCGGCCGGCAGCAGGCCGTCGTCCAGGAAATATCGACGAGCAGCTACGGCAGGCAGGTGTTCGCCGGCCCCATTCTGTCCATTCCTTACGTCGAGGAGTACGAGGAGACGGTCACCGAAAATCAAGCCAAGAAGGTCCAAACGCGCCGGATCAAGCGGGTCGCCCGCTTCTTTCCGGCGAGCGGCGACATCGCCGGCAAGGCGGCGGTCGGAACCAAGTATCGCGGTCTGTTCAAGGCGCGGGTTTTCAACTGGCAGGCAAACGCGCGAGGCGTATTCAATTTCGACGGCAAGCTCGCGCTCGAGCGCGCGCGCGAGAATTCCCGGATCGTGTGGGGCAAACCGATGGTCAGCCTCGCTCTGAGCGACCCGCGCGGCTTGATCGGATCACCCGCCTTCCAGTGGAACGGACTGCAAATCGCGTTCGAGCGAGGCAGCGGCCTGCCCAACCTGGCGAGCGGTCTGCATGCCGGCGTGCCGAATTTCGATCCGGCAAGACCTCAGCGCCTGGAATACTCCCTCGATCTCGGCCTGCTCGGCACCGAGTCGCTTTCAATCGTGCCGATTGCCGGAAACGAGCACGTGCGCCTGAGCTCGGACTGGCCGCATCCGAGCTTCAGCGGGCAATTCCTGCCCCGGCCGGAATCCCAGCGCCGGGCGGTGGACGGATTCGACGCCCAGTGGACCGTCAGCGCGCTGGCCTCGAGCGCGCAACAGCAACTGCTCGCTGTGCTGGATGGCAGGAAAGACTGTCGCGAGGGATTCTGCGCGGATGGGCTCAGCGTGCGCTTCATCGAGCCGATCGCCATCTACTCCTTGTCGGACCGCGCCCTGAAGTACGGTTTTCTTTTCGTCGGGCTCACCTTCGGCTGCTTTTTCCTGTTCGAGATACTCAAGGCACTGCCGATTCACCCGGCCCAATACTTTCTCGTCGGGCTCGCCCTGGCGACCTTCTTCCTGCTCCTCATCGGGCTCTCGGAGCACATCGCCTTCTGGATGGCCTACGTCATCGCGGCCGCGGCGTGCATCCTGCTGCAGGGGTTTTATCTCAGCACGGTATTGCGCAGCGCATGGCGCGGCGTTTCCTTCTCCGCGATGCTGACTGCGCTCTATGGCGCCTTGTACGGCCTGCTCGTCTCCGAGGACAACGCGCTTCTGCTGGGCTCGATCCTGGTCTTCGGCCTGGTTGCCGCGGCGATGCTGATCACGCGCAGGCTCGACTGGTATTCGCTGGGCAGGTCCGCGGCTTGACTAGCGCTTGGCCGCACCGAGCTGCTGCGCCATCCAGTCGGCGGTCTGGTCGCGGTAGCGGTACCAGAGGTTGTTGACGACGTGGTTGCCGCCTTCGATCACCGAGAGCACGCAGGGGCCCGAGACCGCGGCGGCGAGCTTCTCGGCTTCGGTGTGCGGAGTGAGGCGGTCCTTCGTCCCTGCGACGATGTAGATCGGGCAGCTGATGTTCTTCGCGCATTGGGCGAGAGAGAAGCGCAGCGCCACCTTGCCCGCTTCCTCGAGGTTCGCGCTCTTCGAGCGCACGCGGAAGGCTTCCACGTTCATCTGCGGGCGCCCGGTGAAATCGGCCGAACGCTGGAAAGGGCCGGAGAGCGCGACGCAGGCGCGGATGCGGCGCTCGAAGGCGGCGGCGCGCGGCGCGTAGTAGCCGCCGAGCGACACGCCCCAGATGCCCGCGCGCGCGACGTCGACGTCGGAGCGCGTCTCGAGGAAATCGAACACCGCTTTCGCGGGCTTCTCGTATTCCGGGCAGAGCGCGAAATCGTACTCGGCCTCGCCCTGGCCGGGGCCGTCGAAGGCGAGCGTCGCGAGCCCGCGCGCGAGGAAGCGGTTCTCGTAGTCGTCCATCTCCTCCTTGGCCGAATCGAGGCCCATGCACATCACGACGATCGGCGGCTTGGCGACGGCAGCATTGGACGGCTTCGCCGCATACGACGGCTGCGCCGTGGGCTTCCTCAGGTTGCCGTAGAGCTGCCGGCCCTCGTAGGGGATCGCGACGCGCTCGCCCGGCGGATCGAGGTGCGGCAGCGCCTTGTTGCGGCATTCGACCGCCCTGCGGTGCGCCTCCTTCATCTGCGCCATGTCGTTCACGAAGAGGAACTTGCCGAAGTGATAGCACACCGCCGCGCGCGTGAAGTGCGCTCCGGCCGAGCAGTTGTAGCCCCCGGCCAGGGCCTTGTTGCCCATCTCCTCGTGGACTGCGGCGCGCGCCGACCACGCCGCGCACCAGTCCTCCCAGCGCGACACCGACGCGGTGACCTCCTGGAAATCGGCGAGCGGCACGCCGTTCGCGACGAAGCGCGGCGCCCAGTGGGAGATCGCTGCCTCGACTCGGGGATCTTTTTCTGTTTTGTTCTGGATGACGGCCGACATGATTTAGGCTCCCAAGGTGACGAAATATCCCGGATCGTAGCGCTCGCCCGCCCGCGCTCCGGGCCTGAAGGTGGAGGACAGCGTCTCGATCTCGCTCTTGTCGAGAGCGAGGTCGACCGCAGCGACGTTCTGCTCGAGCCACTTCTCTTGCTTCGTGCCCGGGATCGGGAAGACGTCGGCGCCGCGCGAGAGCAGCCACGCGAGCGCCACCTGCGCGGGCGCGACGCCGCGCTTCGCCGCGATGGCTTCGAGCGGCCTGATCAGCTCGAGGTTTTTTTCGAAATTGCCCGGCCGGAAGCGCGGCTGCTTGCGCCGGACGTCGTGCGCCGCGATGTCCTCGATTCTCCTGATGTTGCCGGTCAGGAGCCCGCGCCCGAGCGGCGAGTAGGCGACGAAGCCGATGCCGAGCTCGCGGCACGCCGGCAGGATTTTCTCCTCGACGTCGCGCGCCCACAGCGAATATTCCGTCTGCAGCGCCGTGATGGGATGGATCCTGGATGCGCGCCTGAGCGAATCGGGTCCGGCTTCCGAGAGACCCAGCCAGCGCACCTTGCCCGCTTTCACCAGACCGGCCATCGCGCCCACCGTCTCCTCGATCGGGACATCGGGGTCGATGCGGTGCAGGTAGTAGAGGTCGATCGTTTCGATCCCCAGCTGCGCGAGGCTCGCGTCGCAGGCCGAGCGCACGTACTCGGGCCTGCCGTTGTAGGCCTTGCTGCCGTCCGGGTTGTCGATGTTGCCGAACTTGGAGCAGACGATCACCTTGTCGCGCCGGCCGGCCAGCGCGCGGCCGAGCATGCGCTCGTGCCGGCCCTTCATGTAGCGGTCGGCGGTGTCGAAGAGCGTGACGCCCAGGTCCATCGCGCGGTGCACGGTCGCGATCTGCACCTCGTCGTCGCGCTCGCCGAAGTTCGTCGTGGCGCTGCCCGCGCCCAGGCCGATCGCGGAAACCGTCGGGCCGTTCCTGCCGAGCTTGCGGGTTTTCATGCGTTCACTGCTCGCTCTTCGACACTTTCCCGTCGCTGAACTGCACCGAGTAGCTTCCGAAGCGATGCCGCCAGTATTTCCACATGTCGAGCTGGGTCGACGGGGTGGCGACCTCGGGAGGATAGCCCGCGGCGAGCAGGACGGCTTTCTTGGACATGCCGGCGCGCACCTCGCCGGCCCTGACGGCCTTGATCTCGGCGGCGGTCAGGCCCTGGCTGAGCGCCGCGAAATCCCGGGTCGTGAGGAAGCGGGCCATCCACTGCTCCCCCGTCAGGCCGGGATGATGCTTTCCCACGAACTCGACCGTGAACCTCATGTTCAGCTTCGGGTCCGTGAACTCGAGCTTCCCGGAAGAGCGCTTGACGTCCTTCACTTCGCTCCCCGCGGGCAGGATGTTGCCTCTCTCGTAGTTGGTCGAGTAGACCTTGGTCGGCTGCTCGAACCAGATGTTGTAGGCGGTGTAGAGCCGGTCCGCGGCGGAGGCGGCGCTCGCCGCTCCGAACGCGAGGAGTGCCGCAAGGGATGCTGCGCGTAGTCTCATATCGGTCTCCTTCTGCTCAATCGGCCTTGATGCCCGTCGCCTGGATGATGGGCGTCCAGCGCGCGAGCTCGGCTTTGACCCAGTCGCCCAGCTCTCCGGGCGAGCCGGGCGCGGCCGCGACGCCCTGCTTGAGAAAAGTTTCCCGCGTCTCGGGCGCACGCAGGATATCGCCGATCTCGCGATTCAGCTTGGCGACGATCGTGCGCGGCGTCCTCGCCGGCGCGAACAGGCCGAACCACAGCTTCACTTCCATACCCGGGATGCCGGCCTCGGCGGCGCTCGGGATCTCGGGAGCGCCCGCGAAACGCGAGGAGGAGGACACCGCCAGCGCCCTGACTTTCCCCGCTTTCAACTGACCATGCGCGGTCAGCGGCGAGAGGAACGAGACCGGCACTTCGCCCGCGAGCACCGCGGTGAGCGCGTTGCCGGCGCTCTTGTAGGGAATGTGCTGCAGCGGGATTCCCGTGACCTTTTTCAGGAGCTCGCCCGCGAGATGGCTGGTCGAGCCGTTGCCGGCCGAGCCGTACGCGAGGTCGCCCTTCTGCTTCGCGTAGGCGATGAACTCGGTCGCGCTGGCGACGGGAACCGAGGGATGCGTCACGAGCACCACGACGCCCTGTCCCACCATCGTCACCGGCTCGAAATCCCTGACCGGGTCGTAGGGCAGGTTCTTCGCGTAGAGCGTCACGGCGCTGACCATGGGCCCGATGTGCCCCATCACCAGGTTGTAGCCGTCGGGCGGCGATTTGGCGACGACGTCCGTGGGAATGGTGCCGCCCGCGCCCGCGCGGCTGTCGACGATCACCGGCTGCCCCCAGCGCTCGGTGAGCTTCTGGGCGAGATAGCGCGAGAGGTAATCGGCGGTGCTGCCCGTGCCCTGCCCGAAGATGCGGATCGTCTTGGACGGGTAGCTTGCGGCAGGGTCCTGAGCGTGCGCGAGCGCAGCGAGAAGAAGCGCCGCCGTGAATGCAAAGATTCTTTTCATGTGCTCATCTTATTAATTTCGGCACCGGCCGACCACCCCGGCGCTTCGCGCCACCCCTCCTCATTCGAGGAGGGGAAATTCGTGCCGGCCTCACTGTCCCCTCCTCTCTTGAGGAGGGGTGCCGCCGAAGGCGGCGGGGTGGTGCGGTTAGTCGAGCTTGGCACCGGCAGCCTTGACGATCGGCGCCCATCTCGCGAGATCGGCCTTGATCTCGGCGGCGAATTCTTCCGGCGTGTTGGCGACCGGCTCGATTCCGTCCCGCTCCAGGCGCTCGAGGAAATCCGGCCGCTTGATGATCGCGACCGAGTCGTCGCGGATCTTTTTCACGACCTCGCGCGGCGTGCCCGCGGGCGCGAGGAAACCGTACCAGGCGGTGATGTCGAAGCCGGGCAGGGTCTCGGCGATCGCCGGCACGTTAGGCAGCGCCTTGGCACGCTTGGGGCCGGTGACGGCGAGCGCCTTCAACTTCCCGCTGCGGGTCAGCTGGATCGACGCGGTGATGCCGCCGAAGATGAGCGGCACCTGGTTGGCGAGCACGTCGGCGATGCCCTGGCCGAATCCCTTGTAGGGGACGTGGATCATGTCCATGCTGCCCGCCATGGTGCGGATGTATTCCATCGCGAGGTGCTGCTGGCCGCCCGCGCCCGAGGACGCGTAGCTGATCTTCCCCGGCTGAGTCTGCACCAGCGCGATCAGCTCCTTCACGCTGTTCGGCGCAAACGCCGGGTTCGCCATCAGGACGAAGGGCCCCGCGGCGACGTTGACGATGGGCGCCAAGTCGCGCACCGGATCGTAGGGCAGCTTCGAATACAGGTGCGGCGCGATGGTGATGGTCGCGTCCGCGGCGAAGAGCAGCGTGTAGCCGTCGGGGGCCGCTTTTGCGACGTAATCGGTGCCGATGGTCCCGCCCGCGCCGGTGCGGTTCTCGACCACGACCGACTGGTTCCAGGTCTTTTGCAGCTCGGCCGACATGACGCGCCCGTAGATGTCGGGCGTGCCGCCGGGCGGGAAGGTGACGATGACCCGGACGGGCTTGGTCGGGTAGCTTTGAGCCCACACCGCCGGTGAGGCGGCGGCCAGCATGGCAAGCGCAATGATTGTTCTTAGGAACACCTGCGATCCTTCCCCGGGGATTCGGCCTTGCGGATGGCGAAAGGATAGCACCGAATACCACCCCGCCCGCTAGCGCGGGCACCCCTCCTCAAGAGAGGAGGGGATAGAAAAGAAAAAGGCGCCCGTTGTTTGGGTCCGCCTCCGAAGACAAACTCCGCGCCTTTTTCTTGTTTTGCGGCTTCTCCCTTATTTTCTCTGGCGGAGCTTGCGGATGGCTGCGAGCTGCGCGGCGAGGGACGCGAGCTCGGCTTCGACGGTGGCGACTTCCTGCTTGTCCTTGGCGCGGCGCCGCGCTTCCTCGGCGGCCTTCAGGGCCTCGGTCGCCTTGGCCTCGTCGAGGTCGCGGCCGCGGATCGCGGTGTCGGCGAGCACGGTCACCATCTTGGGCTGCACCTCGAGGATGCCGCCCGCGACGAAAACCAGCTCCTCCTCGCCGCCGCCCGCCGGCTTGATCCTCACCGAGCCCGGCTTGATGCGCGTGATGAGCGGCGCGTGGCGCGGGTAGATGCCGAGCTCGCCGGCTTCGCCGGGGAGGACGACGAACTCGGCCTCGCCCGAGTAGATGCTCGCTTCGGCGCTGACGACGTCGACGTGTAGGGTGTTAGGCATGCGCGGTCACTGCAGCGATTTCGCCTTCTCGAACGCCTCTTCGATCGCCCCGACCATGTAGAAGGCCTGCTCGGGGAGGGCGTCGCACTCGCCCGCGACGATCATCTTGAAGCCCTTGATCGTGTCCTTCAGCTGCACGTACTTGCCTTCCTGGCCGGTGAAGTTCTTCGCCACGCTGAACGGCTGCGACAGGAACCTCTGGATCTTGCGGGCCCGCGACACGGCGAGCTTGTCCTCGGGGGAGAGCTCGTCCATGCCGAGGATCGCGATGATGTCGCGCAATTCCTTGTAGCGCTGCAGCGTCGCCTGCACCGAGCGCGTGGTGTTGTAGTGGTCCTCGCCGATGGTGTTCGGGTCGACCTGGCGCGAGGTCGAGTCGAGCGGATCGACCGCCGGGTAGATGCCGAGCGAGGCGATGTCGCGCGACAGCACCACGGTCGCATCCAGATGCCCGAAGGTCGTGGCGGGCGACGGGTCGGTCAGGTCGTCGGCCGGCACGTAGATCGCCTGCACCGAAGTGATCGAGCCGGTCTTGGTCGAGGTGATGCGCTCCTGCAGGCGGCCCATCTCCTCGGCGAGGGTCGGCTGGTAGCCCACCGCGGAGGGCATGCGGCCGAGGAGCGCCGACACCTCCGTTCCCGCGAGCGTGAAGCGGTAGATGTTGTCGACGAAGAAAAGGATGTCGCGGCCTTCGTCGCGGAAGTATTCCGCCATGGTGAGGCCCGTGAGCCCCACGCGCAGGCGATTGCCCGGCGGCTCGTTCATCTGGCCGAACACCATCGCCACCTTGGATTCGGTGATGTTCTCGAGGTTGATGACTTCCGCCTCGATCATCTCGTGGTAGAAGTCGTTGCCCTCGCGCGTCCTCTCGCCCACGCCCGCGAACACCGAGAGGCCCGAGTGCTGGGTCGCGATGTTGTTGATGAGCTCGAGCATGTTGACGGTCTTGCCCACACCGGCTCCGCCGAAGAGGCCGATCTTTCCGCCCTTGGCGAACGGGCAGATGAGGTCGATCACCTTGATGCCGGTCTCGAGCAGCTCGACCGAAGGCGAAAGCTCGTCGAACTTGGGCGCGGCCCGGTGGATCGAGCGGCGCTCCTCGGTCCGGATCGGTCCGGCCTCGTCGATGGGACGTCCGAGGACGTCCATGATGCGGCCCAGGGTTCCCTGGCCGACCGGAACCGAGATCGGGTTGCCGGTGCTCCTCACTTTCATGCCGCGGCGCAGGCCGTCCGAGGACCCGAGCGCGATGCAGCGCACCACGCCGTCGCCCAACTGCTGCTCGACCTCGAAGGTGAGCCCTTTCTCGGCGAAGCTCTTCTCGTCGGAGTCCTCGAGCTCGAGCGCGTCGTAGATGCCGGGCATCGCCTCGCGCGGGAACTCGATGTCGATCACCGCGCCTATGCACTGGACGATGGTTCCGGAGTCTTTAGCTTCTGCCATGAGGTCTTTCCTGGTTAAACGGCGGCTGCTTCTAGACGATGTGGTCTCGCCATAACGGGCAAGAAGACGCCCATTAGTCTCGCCCAATCGTCTAGAAGGAGCGGCGTCATACCGCCGCTGCGCCGCCGACGATCTCCGATATTTCCTTGGTGATCCCCGCCTGGCGGTTCTTGTTGTAGACGAGCGTGAGCTCGTCGATCAGGGTCTCGGCGTTGTCCGAGGCGGACTTCATCGCCACCATGCGCGCGCTTTGCTCGGAGGACATGTTCTCGGCGACCGCCTGGAAGATGATCGCCTCGATGTAGCGCGTGAGCACCTGCTCGAGCACGACCTTGGCCTCGGGCTCGTAGAGGTAGTCCCAATGGCTCGAAGGCGACCCGAGCCGCTCGCCCGAGAGGGGCAGCAGCTGCTCCATGACCGGCTCCTGCTTCATGGTGTTGACGAAGCGCGTGTAGAAAAGCAGGAGCCGGTCGAAGCGGTCCTGGACGTAGCCGTCGAGCATCACCTTCACCGCGCCGATCAGCTTGTCCATCTGCGGCCGGTCGCCGAGCTGCACCACGTGCGATGCGACGTTCGCGCCCAGGCGCTGCATGAAGCCGAAGCCCTTGCCGCCGATCGCGCAGACCTCCATTTTCTCGCCCTGCGCCTCCCACTCCCTGTATTTCCCGAGAGCGAGGCGGAGGAGATTGGTGTTCAGGGCCCCGCACAGGCCCTTGTCTGTGGTGACGACGATCATCCCGACGCCCTTCACGGTGTCGCGCTCGACGAGGAAGGGATGCCGGTATTCCGGGTTCGCGTGGCTGATGTGCGCGGCGACGTTGCGGATCTTCTCGCCGTAGGGGCGCGCGTGGCGCATGCGCTCCTGCGCCTTCCTCATCTTGGAGGCGGCGACCATCTCCATCGCCTTGGTGATCTTTCGCGTGTTCTGCACGCTACGGATCTTCATCCTGATTTCTTTTGTCCCAGGCATTAAAAGCTGCCGCTTTTCTTCCAGTCCTCGATCGCCGCTTTCAGCGCCTTTTCCTCGTCGGCCGAGAGGTCCTTCTTGTCTTCCATGTTCTTGACGGCGCCCGCGTACTTGCCCTTCACGTAGTCGCGCATCGATTTCTCCGCGGACAGCGCCTTCTTCACGTCGATGTCGTCGAAGTAGCCGTTGTTCACCGCGAAGAGGGTGAGCGCCATCTCCCAGACCGCGAGCGGCTGGTACTGCGGCTGCTTCATCAGCTCGGTGACCATGCGGCCGCGCTCGAGCTGTTTTCTCGTCGCCTCGTCGAGATCGCTCGCAAACTGCGCGAAGGCCGCGAGCTCGCGGTACTGCGCGAGCGCGAGGCGCACGCCGCCGCCCGTGTCGCGGCGCTTCATGATCTTGGTCTGAGCCGCACCCCCTACGCGGGACACCGAGATCCCCGCGTTGATCGCGGGCCGGATGCCGGCGTTGAAGAGGTCGGTCTCGAGGAAGATCTGGCCGTCGGTGATCGAGATGACGTTGGTCGGCACGAAGGCGGTCACGTCCCCGGCCTGCGTCTCGATGATCGGGAGCGCGGTGAGCGAGCCCGTCTTGCCCTTCACCTTCCCTTCGGTGAAGCGCTCGACCCAGGCCTCGGAGCAGCGCGCGCCGCGCTCGAGCAGGCGGGAGTGCAGGTAGAACACGTCGCCCGGATACGCTTCGCGTCCCGGCGGGCGGCGCAGGAGCAGCGAGATCTGCCGGTACGCCCAGGCCTGCTTGGTGAGGTCGTCGTAGATGATGAGCGCGTCCTGGCCGCGGTCGCGGAAATACTCGCCCATGGTGCAGCCGGAGTAGGGCGCGATGTACTGCATCGCCGCCGACTCCGAGGCCGAGGCCGCCACCACGATGGTGTACGCCATGGCGCCGTGCTCTTCGAGCTTGCGCACCACGTTCGCGATGGTCGAGGCTTTCTGGCCGATCGCGACGTAGACGCAGAAGAGGTCCTTGCCCTTCTGGTTGATGATGGTGTCGACCGCGACGGCCGTCTTGCCCGTCTGGCGGTCGCCGATGATGAGCTCGCGCTGCCCGCGGCCGACCGGCACCATGGAGTCGATCGCCTTCAAGCCGGTCTGCACAGGCTGCGAGACCGATTTCCTCCAGACCACGCCGGGCGCGACCTTCTCGATCACGTCGGTCATCTTGGCGGGAACCGGGCCCTTGCCGTCGATCGGCTGTCCGAGCGAGTTCACCACGCGCCCGAGGAGCTCCGGGCCCACCGGCACTTCGAGAATGCGGCTGGTGCACTTGACCGTGTCGCCCTCGGTGATGTGCTCGTATTCGCCGAGGATCACCGCGCCGACCGAGTCGCGCTCGAGGTTCAGGGCGAGCCCGAAGGTGTTGTTCGGGAATTCCAGCATCTCGCCCTGCATCACGTCCGAGAGGCCGTGGACGCGGCAGATGCCGTCGGTGACGGTCACGACCGTCCCTTGCGTGCGCACGTCCGCCGACAGCGAGAGATTCTGTATCTTGCTGCGGATCAGCTCGCTGATCTCGGATGGGTTCAGCTGTTGCATCGTTGCTCCTGGTGGCTTTTCCATCCCCTCCTCACTCGAGGAGGGGTGCCGGCGAAGCCGGCGGGGTGGTGGTTTACCATCGCGTCGGACCACCCCGGCGCTTCGCGCCACCCCTCCTTGTCCAAGGAGGGGATCGCAAATTGATGAATTGCAGTCATCTGTTCACGCTTTCAGCGCCGCGGCCATCTCTTCGAGCTTGCCGCGCACCGAGCCGTCGATCACTTCGTCGCCGGCGGTGATGCGCACGCCGCCGATCAGATCCTTGTCCACGGCGACGCGCGGCTGGACCCGGCGCTTCAGGCGCCGCGAGATGTCCGCGACGAGGCCGTTGATCTGCGCGTTGTCGAGCGGAAAGGCGGTGCGGATCTCGGCCTCGACCACGCCCTCGAGCTCGTTTTTCAGCTCGACGAACTGCCGGTGGATTTCCGGCAGCAGCGTGAGGCGGTCGTTGGCGATCAGCACGCGCACGAAGTTCCGCGCGTCGACGGGAAAATCCTCCCTGCACAGCTCCATGAACAGGTCGTAGAGCGGCTTCGCGCCGAGATTGGGGTCCGAGATGCACGAGCGCATGTCCGGATGCGCGGCGACCCGCGCCATGGTCGCGAGCATGGCGAGCCACGGGGCGAAGGCGCCCGCCTTCTCCGCGAGGCCGAACACGGCTTCGGCGTAGGGCCGGGCGACGGTCGCCGTCTCGGCCATCGTCAGATTTCCTTCTTGAGCTGGCCGAGCAGCTCGGCGTGGGTCTGCGCGTTCACCTCGCGGCGCAGAATTTTCTCCGCGCCGCTGACGGCGAGCGAGGCGACCTGCTCCCTCAGCATTTCCCTGGCGTGGGCGATCTGCTGGTCGATGTCGGCCTTGGCCGCGGCGAGGATGCGCTCGGCCTCGGCCTTGGCCGCCGCCTTCGCCTCGTCGAGCATCTGCGCGTCGCGCTTTTCCGCCGAACCGATGATCTCGCCGACGCGCTCGCGCGCGCGGGCGAGCTCTTCGTGCGCGCGCTTGCCCGCCGCCTCGAGGTCCCGCCGGCCCTGCTCGCCCGCGGCGAGGCCGTCGGCGATCTGCTTCTGGCGCTCTTCGATCTTGCGCATCAGCACCGGCCAGATGAACTTGGCCGTGAGCCAAATGAAAAGCGCGAAGGCGAGGGCCTGCGCGATAAGAGTCAGGTTGATGTTCATGCGAAGATCTTCGACGCAGCGCCTTGCCCGTCCTAGCTGCCCAGCGCGCCGAGCAGCGGGTTGGCGAACGCGAAGAACATGCCTATTCCCAGACCGATGATGAACGAGGCGTCGATCAGGCCGAGGAGCAGGAACACCTTGACCTGCAGCGCCGGGATCATCTCCGGCTGGCGCGCCGCGCCCTCGAGGAAGCGGCTGCACATGATGCCGACCCCGACGCAGGCGCCCAAGGCACCGAGCCCGACCATGAGGCCGATGCCGACCCCGGTATAGGCCTGGATCAAGGCGACGAGTTGTAGTTTTTCCATTGTGGTTCCCTTTCTGGAACGTCGGTTGGTCAGTGGCTTTCGTGGGCCATCGAAATGTAGACGATCGTCAGCATCATGAATATGTACGCCTGCAGCAGGACGATCAGGATGTGGAATCCCGCCCAGATCACCCCGAGAGGCACGGCGAAGACGGTGCCCCAGTACCCGGCCGCGGCCATCATCCACAAGAGCAGAAAGATGATCTCGCCCGCGTACATGTTCCCGAACAGCCGCATCGAGTGCGACAGGGGCTTGGAGATGTACTCGACCATGTTGAAGAGGAGATTCGGCAGCCACAGCAGCACGTTCGCGCCGAAGGGCGTGCAAAACAGCTCGTGGATCCAGCCGCCGAGTCCCTTCACCGCGATCGAGAAGTAGATCATCAGCAGCCACACCGAGAGCGCCAGCGCGAAAGTCGTGTTGACGTCGGCGGTGGGAACGATGCGGAATCCGTGCGGCGCGAAAAAATGCGTGATCCACGCCATGATGTCCACCGGCAGGAAATCCATCGCGTTCATGAGCAGCACCCACAGGCCCACGGTGAGCGCGGTCGGCGCTATGAACTTGCGGTCGCCGTGGAAGATGTCCTTTGCCTGATTGTCGACGAATTCGACGGCGAGCTCGACGAAAGCCTGGCGCTTGTTGGGCACGCCGGCAGTCGCCCCGCGCACCACCCACCAGAGAAAACCGAGGCTGAAGACGCCGAGCAGAGCGGCCGTCACCAGCGAATCCACATTCAGCGTCCAGAACGAACCCTCGCCCACCGGGTGCTGAAGGAACGTGAGGTGATGGCCGATGTAGGAGCTCGGCGTCAGTTCATGCTCGGCGGCCATTGCAGAAGCTCTTTCTGAATTCTACTTTTCGCGAACCAGTATCGCCATGGTGAAGATCAGGACCGTGGCGATGAACGCGCCGACCAGCCCGATCGCGACGACGTCCCTGTACGTCGCCAGAGCGATCCACAGGAGGACGACCATGAGGACCACCTTGACGGCCTCGGCCCTCAAAGCGGTATACAGCGCCTCCCCCGCGGACCCCGATCTACTGCGTGCTGCCAAAGCCGCAAAAGCCAGGCCGGCGATGATTCCTATCGAGCCGCCCAGTGCGGCTGAGATTGCGCCGTGTATTCCGGCGAGCCAGGCCGACAGCAGGCTTGCGGCAGCGGTGCACAAGACTTGCAGCCCGATTATCGGGCGAAATACCTGCCACACGCCCTGCTCCAGCTGCAAAACCGCAGAATTCTATAGGGAAACCGGAGGGTCCGTCAAACCCGCGCGGCGGAAAATCGTGCCGATTTCACCGGGATTCGCTCAGCCGGAGCGCCCTAGATCGGGTAGAGCAGCGATTCGGGAGGAACGTCCGAATCGAGCACGCACAGTTTTTCCCTGAAGTGCAGGCGGCTGCCGGCGATCGCGATGCGGTCGTCGTAGTAGCCCGAGACGAAGTGCTCGGTGCGCTTCTCGGGGAAGGTGCGCAGGACCTGGAAGTTTGCCTGCACGCGCAGCTCCTCGTCGGAGGCGGCCTGGACGCGGAAGTTCGAGACGAGGTGGCGCTGCGCGTGCGGCTCGTAGTCCTCGGACTGGCCGATCGCGACGATCCTGTCGCGCATGGTGGTCTTGGTGGAAAGCGAAACGAGGCTCTCGTCGGGGCCCAGGCGCAGGTTGCGCCGCGTGGTGACGCGGTAGGTGCAGGAATCCAGAAAGAACTCCGGCCACTGCTGGAGCCTGCCGCTGTCCAGGCATTCTGCGTAGCGGGCGTAGAACTCCTGGACGTCGAGCCGCAGCTCTGAGGTCAATACGGCCTTTTCCGTGACGGGCATGGGTTCTCCGATCTGTTCGATGTGCGCAACGGCTGCGAGGCGGTCACGCACGGGTCGTTTCAGGCGTACGCGGGCGCGATCCGGATGTCGCTTCCACCCACCCCCTGGACGTACGCATGCAGCACATCGCCCGGTTTCACCGGGGAGACGCCGGCGGGCGTGCCGGTCATGATGACGTCCCCGGGGTGCAGCGTGTACATGGCCGAGCCGAACTCGATCAGGCGCTGCACGTTGTACACGAGGTACTTGGTGTTCGAATTCTGCCGCAGCTCGCCGTTCACGGTGATGGAAAGGTCGAGATCGTTGGGATCGTCGATCTCGTCGGCAGTGACGAGCCAGGGCCCGAGCACGCTGTAGGTATCGATCGACTTCCTGAAGCACTGGATCTCCGGCCCGCGCACCGTCATGTCGAGGCCGATCGAGTAGGCGCAGACGTAGTCGAGGGCTTTTTCCTTCGGGATCTTGTTGCCGCGCTTGCCGATCACCAGCGCAAGCTCGACCTCGTGGTCGTTGCGCCGGTCGGGCCAGCGCAAGCGTATCTCCTCGCCGAAGCCGATGAGCGAGGAGCTGGCCTTGAGGAAAAGGCCCCAGTCGCCGATGCCCTTCTGGATATTGGTGCGGCCGTGGGCGATGCCCGGGTCCTTGATCGACTCGGCGATGTGGTCGTTGTAGTTGATCGGCGCGGCGATGATCTTTCCGGGGTTGGCCACGGGCGAGCGCAGCCTCACTTTTGCGAGCGGCTTTCTCTTCGCCCTCGGCGCGAGCTTTTTCGCCGCGGCGAGCACGCGCTTGAAATTCGCGATCAGCGGGTCGCCCTGGGCGATCGGCCAGCTCTGGCGCGGAATGACCGAGAGCGCCTTGCTGACGTCCAGGACCTCGTCGCCCTCCACGATGCCGAGGCGGTTGTTGTCGTAGCGGCAGAGTTTCATCTTTCGTTCATAGCGTCGGGTTGTCGACTTCGCCGCCGAGCGCGGCGAGGCCCCAGCCGGAGGCCTGGGCGTCGAAGCTGAAGCTGATGTGGCCGGCGAGCGAGTGCGCGTCGCGGAAGATGCGCTCGAGCGGAGCGGTCTCGTAGAGCCCGTTCGCGCCCGCCATGGCGTGCAGCGCGTCCACGGCCTCGGTGCACAGGCCGACCGCGTAGGCGAGATTGCGCTTGAAGCGGAGCTTGGTCTGGACGTCGGCGATCTGCTTCCGGCCGGCGATGTCCTGCGCATCGAGGCAGTCGTTGCGCAGGATGAGGCGCGCGGCGTCGATCTTCGCGCCCGCCGCGCCGACGCGAAGCTGCACCGCCTGGAAGTCGCGCATCTTCATCCCGGTGTAATTGGTGCTGCGCTCCTTGACCGAGTCTATCGTCAGCTCGAGCGCGGCCTGGGCGTTGCCGACCGCGCAGGCGCCGATTCCGTGCCCGCCGAGCGCCGAGAGCGGCACGCGGTAGACAGGATTGGGATTGCCCCGCGCGCCGGGAAACTTGTCGCCCCCGCGCGCGTCGTGCATGCCGAGCGCCCTGTACTCGGGAACGAAAACGTCCCGCGCCACGACCGTCATGCTGCCGGTGGACCGCATGCCGAGCACCTGCCAGTCGTCGACGACCTCGTACTCGGATTTCCCGAGCAGGCACATGCGGTGGTCGATCACGCGCTCGCCGTCCCGCACCGTCACGGCGAGCATGTTCCAGTCGGCGACGTTCACGCAGCTGGAGAAATTCCAGCGTCCGCTGATGACGAACCCGCCGTCGGCTTTCTTCCCGCGGCCCTGCGGGTAGGCGATGCCGGAGGCGATCAGCGCCTCGGGATTGGGGCCCCAGACCTCTTCCTGCGCGCGCTCGTCGTACATGGCGAGCATCCAGTGGTGGATCTGCAGGTTGGCGAGATTCCAGCCGGTCGAGGCGCAGCCGCGCGCGAGCTCCAGCGGAAAATCGACATAGGCGACGAAATCGAACTCCATGCCGCCCCAGCGCCGGGGCTGCATCGAGCGGAGGATGCCGCTCGCGTGCAGGTCGGCGATCGTCTCGGGCGGCATCACGCGCGCCTTCTCGGCCCCGGCCGCGCGGCTGCGCAGCGCGGGCACGAGCGCCCGGGCCCGCGCGAGCGCCTCCTCGTAGGAGACGCCGGCGAAGCTGCGCGCGCCCGGGTGGGGAGCGTTCATTACGCCGCTACCTTGGCCTTGGTCGTTTTCTTCTTCGCTTCTTTCGACGAGGACGCGCGCGGCATCTTCGAGTAGTCCTCGCCGCCCCAGTCGGGCGCCTTCGTGATGCCGAAAAAGTTCAGCTCGATGGTGAGCCCGTCCGGATCCTTGATGAAGAGCTGGTAGAGCTGCGACTCGGGGAAGTTGCGCGGACGGCAGGGGACCCCGACCGCCTTCAAATGCTTGACGAACTTGTCGGGGTCGGTCGCGAGAAACGCGATGTGGTCGATCACGCCCGAATTGTCTTTCGCCGCGTTCTTCGGGCTGCCGAGGTAGTAGAGCTGGGAGTTCGGCACGCCGCCTTGAGCCATGTGCACCTGGATCTTGCCGTCAACGCCCAGCCAGTAGCCGGGGAATGGGAAATCGGGCCGCGGCATCACCTCGAAGCCGAGCACCTTGCAGTAGAAGTCCTTGGTGCGCTCGAGGTTGTTGGCGCGGATCAGATAATGACTGAGCTCGGTAACTGGCATGGCGTGCTCCCGAAGCGGGTACTGCGACATTATGCCAAAGACGAAGTACACTTTGCGCTCCGGAAAATAGCCAGGGGGGAAACGAAAGTGGGCAAGATGATCGAACTCAGCGCCGGCGACGGCCACAAGCTCGCCGCCTACCGCGCCGAACCCAAGGGAAAACCCCGCGGCGGGCTGATCGTCGTGCAGGAGATCTTCGGGGTGAACAGCCACATCAAGAGCGTCGCCGACGGCTACGCCGCGGACGGCTACCTCGCCATCGCGCCGGCCTTTTTCGACCGCGCGCAGCGCGGCGTGGACCTCGGCTACTCGCAGGCCGATATCGAAGTCGGCCGCACCTTCATCCCGAAGATGCAGTGGGACAAGGTGATGCTGGACGCCGGTGCGGGGATGAGCAACGTGAAATCCTCGGGCAAGGTCGGCATCGTCGGCTACTGCTGGGGCGGGACGGTGTCGTGGATGGCGGCGGCGCGCCTCGAGGGCCTGGCGTGCGCCGTGTGCTACTACGGCGGCGGCATCCCGAACAACGCCGGCGAAAAACCGAGGTGCCCGGTGATGTTCCACTGGGGCGAGACCGACCACGCGATCCCCATCGCCGACGCGAAGAAAGCCGCGGCGCAGCACCCGAGCGCGCAGTCCTTCGTCTATCCGGCCGGCCACGGCTTCAACTGCGACCAGCGCGGCTCCTACCACGCCGAGAGCGCGAAGCTCGCGCGCACGCGCTCGCTCGAGTTCCTGAGGAAACACATCGGCTGAGCGTGGCATCGATCCAGGTCAAAAAGCTCGCCCCCGCCCTCGGCGCCGAAGTCGGCGGCGTCGACCTGTCGCGGCCGTTGCCGGCGGAAATTTTCGCGGAGATCCGCAAGGCCTGGCTCGATCACCTGGTGCTGCGCTTTCGCGGACAGGCGCTCTCCGATCCGCAGCTGATGGCGTTCAGCGAGCTCTTCGGCGAGCTCGACCCGCCCGGACCGAACCCCTACGGCAAGCCCTTCCTGCCGGAGCATCCCGAAATGAACGTGATCTCCAATATCAGGATGGAGGGCGCGCCGATCGGCGGCCTCGGGGACGGCGAGGCGATCTGGCACGCCGACATGACCTACGTCGACGCGCCGCCGAAGGGGGCGATCCTGCACGCGCTGGAAGTTCCGCCCGCGGGCGGCGACACCTACTGGGCGAACATGTATTCCGCGTACCAGGAGCTGCCGGCGAATCTGAAAAAGCGCATCGAGGGCCGCAAGGCCTTGCACGACGCCACCTACAACAGCGCCGGGGTCATGCGCAAGGGCTACCGGGAGGTGACCGATCCGCGCAAGGCGCCGGGCGCGCAGCACGCGCTCATCCGCGTGCACCCCGAGACCGGGCGCCCCTGTCTCTTTCTCGGGCGGCGGCGCAACAGCTATGTCGTCGGCATGGAACTGGACGAGAGCGAAGCGCTGCTCGACGAATTGTGGGCGCACGCGACTCAAGGCCGGTTCACTTTCCGCCAGCAATGGAAGGTGGGCGACGTCCTGATCTGGGACAATCGCTGCACCCTGCACCGGCGCGATTCCTTCGATCCGAACGCTCGACGCCTCATGCACCGCACCCAGATCAAGGCCGACCCGTCGCACCCGGCGCCGTGAGCAATCCGTTCGCACGGCAGCGCATTGCGGAGCCTCGGGAGCGGTTTGCGATCGAGCGGGTCGAGGTGTTCGGCGTCGCCGTGCCGCTCGTGGACGGCGGATTCAAGAACGCCTACCTGACGAAAACGGTGCAGAAGAGCGCCATCGTCCGGATCACCGCCGGCGGAGGCGCCACGGGCCTCGGTAACATCGACCCGTCGCCGGGCTATTCGACCGAGACCATAGAGGAATCGCTTGCTGCGCTGCGCGGCAAGCTCGCCCCCAGCGCGATCGGCGCGGATGCCGCGAACATCCATTCGCTGAACGCCCGGCTCGACGCCGCAACGCCGGGGTTCCTCGATGCCAAGGCGGCCATCGAGATGGCGTGCGTGGACCTCACCGCCCGCGCGCTCGGCGTGCCGGTGTACACCTATCTCGGCGGCGCGGTGAAGGAGCGCCTCCTGTTCAACGCCTGGATCGGGATTCTTCCGCCCGAGGAAGCTGCGCGCGAGGCGCGCAAATGGTTCGACTGCGGCTTCCGCTCCGCGAAGATCAAGGTCGGCGGCGGCATCGAGGCCGACCGCGACCGCGTCAAGGCGGTGCGCGAGGCGGTCGGCGGTACGATGGCGCTGCGCATCGACGCGAACGCAGGCTACGACGCGGACACGGCGATACGCCTTGCGCACCTGGTGCAGCCGTACAATTTGCAGCTCTTCGAGCAGCCCGTGCCCTCACACGATCTCGCCGACATGGCGCGGGTGCGCCGCGAAGCGGGCGGCGTGCCGATCATGGCGGACGAATCGATCCTAGATCACGCGAGCCTGATCGCCGTGATCAAGGCGGGCGCCGCCGACATCGTCAAGCTCAAGGTGATGAAGCAGGGCGGATTCCACCGCGCGGCCGCCATGCTCGCCACCGCCGAAGCCGCAGGGCTGCGCTGCGTCGTCGGACATGGATTCGGGCTCGGCGTGAACACCATGGCGGAGATCATGCTCGCCGCCACCAGCGCGAACGTGATCGACGGGCTGGAGTGCGTCGGGCCGCTCAAGACCGTGGACGACATCACCACCGAAAAACTCGATCTCGGTTCGGGCGTCCTCGCGCTTCCGCCCGGCCCGGGCCTCGGCGTTGCGCTCGACGAGGCGAAGCTCGCGCGCTACCGGTTCGTGTAGAAGCGGGGACTCTGATGGCTCGCCGGTTCCGGCATGCCTTCGCCGCCTTTGTGTGCGTGCTCGCCGCCGCGTCCGCGTTCGCTCAAGGGTATCCGGCGCGGCCGATAAGAATGCTCGTCCCGTTTTCCGCGGGCGGCACCGTGGACATCGTCGCGCGCCTCCTCGGCGCGAAGCTCTCCGCGGACCTCGGCCAGCCGTTCGTCGTCGAGAACAAGGGCGGAGCGGGCGGCACCATCGCCGCCGCGATGCTCGCGAAATCGCCGGGCGACGGCTACACGCTGATGATGATGCACCAGGGACTCGCTTTCAACGCAAGCCTGTACGCCGACCTTCCCTACGACACGCTGCGCGACCTGGGGCCGATCGCCTACGTCGGCGCGACCCCGAACGCGCTGGTCGTCACCGATGCGCTGCCGGTGAAAACGGTGCAGGAGTTTCTCGCCTACGCGCGCTCCAACCCCGGCCGCATCGCCTACGGCTCGGGCGGAATCGGCAGCGCGGGGCATCTCTCGGTCGAGCTGTTGCAGTCCCTCACCGGGACGAAGCTCACGCACGTGCCCTACAAGGGATCCGGTCCGGCGATCACCGATCTCATCAGCGGCCAGATCCAGGCGATGTTGCTCACGATGCCCGCCGTGATGCCCTACGTAAAAGGCGGCAAGGTGCGCGCCATCGCCACCTCCGGCGCGCGGCGCTCGCCGGCGTTGCCGGATCTGCCGACCATCGCGGAAGCGGGCGTGCCCGGTTATGAATACACGCCCTGGTACGGAATGTTCGGTCCGGGCACGCTGCCCAAGGAGCTGACCGCGCGGCTCAACTCCGCCGTCAACAAGGCGCTCGCCGATGCCGGGGTACGGGACAAGCTCGCGCAACAAGGTCTGGAAGTGCAATCGATGACGAGCGACCAGTTCATCGGGATCGTGCGCGCCGACGTGGCGCGCTGGGGAAAAATCATCCGCGAGCTCGGCGTGCGCGGGGAATGAAGCGCCGCGGCGCTGCCACAACTCGCCTCACTCTCACGCTGACGCCATGTAGTCCGGCTTGGACCCTGGCGGTGGAGTGGCCCCGAAACTTCCCGTGGCCACGATCTTGTTCCGGCCGCCGTGGCGCTCGATCAGGGCGGCCTGGTCCGCCTTAGCATGGCGATCCACCGCCACCGCATCGCAGATTTCGTGTAGTTGGGATGCAAATCGACCGAGTCGCTCGGAATGTGCGGGGGCGCTCGAAATATCGCTTAGCTCGTCTGGGTCGGAGGCGAGGTCGAAGAGCTGAGGAGGCATGTCCACATAGTGCACATACTTGTAGCGGCCTCGTCGCAGCATGAATGCGCCGGTCGCCGCCCCGGCTGCATGGTACTCGGCGAATACTGTCCGCTCGGGATCCGTTGGCGCGCCAGCCAACCGGAGTAGCGACGAGCCACGCGTTCCGGGCTGAGCGGCATGTCCGAACGCATCCAGCAATGTGGGATGCGCATCGACCAGCGATGCGAGCGTATGCGAAACCTTCCCGTTCGGCGCGCCGCCGCCTGAGAGAATCAGCGGTACCGCCGCCGATTCCTCGTACATCGTCGACTTTCCCCACAAACCTCGCGTACCCAGGTTGTCGCCGTGATCGCTGGTATAGATGACCAGCGTATCGCGAACAGCGGCGCTCGATTCGAGTGCGCCCAGCACGCGACCGATGTTATGGTCGAGGAAGGAAACAAGTCCGTAGTACGCCGCGATCGCAATACGGCGCGTCTCGTCGGTGAAGAATTGGTCGGAAATAAAGCAATTCCGAAACGCCTCGATCCAGGGATGACGAGGCCATTGCTCCGGTTTGCAGGCTTTCGGCAGGGCGAGACTGGCTGCTAGATAAAGGTCGTAGAACTCTCGTGGTGCGATAAGCGGAAAGTGCGGCGCGACCCACCCCACGAACAGCACCCACGGGCCTTGCGTGCCGTGGCGGGCAAGCCAATCGCAGGCGGCGGCGGTTATCTTGCGGTCGTATTCGGTATAGGAGCTTTCGCCCGGACCGATCTCGGTAGCGACGGCGCGGGCCTTGTGGCGCACGGGCAGCGGATCGTGAATCGCGCCGAAAAGATCGCCTATGCCGTCGACAACGTGCATCGGAAGGATCTGCTCCGCGAAGCCGGTGTCGTCGATCGAATCGCGGTAGTGCAGCTTGCCGATGGAAAAGGAGGGAACCCCTTTCTCACGCAGCGCGTGACCCCAGGATCGGGGCGACCCGGTGTAGGGAAACGCGTTGTCCCAGCACCGCGTCTCGAAAGCATAGAGGCCGGTCGCGAATGATGCACGAGCGGGGATGCAGATCGGACAATTCGTGTAGGCGTTGGCGAAGCGTGTCCCGTGCGCGGCGAGCCGATCGAGATTGGGCGTGCGAATCAAAGGATGGCCGTAGCAGCCGAGTACCTTGTTGGAGTGCTCGTCGGACATCAGGACGAGGACGTTTCGATTGCCGGTCATTCAGCGCACAGCCGCGATAGAAGTCACAGCTCGCCCGGGAGCAACGCAAAGGTCACTCGAGCTTGGTGCCGGAGCGTTTTGCCACGTCCGCCCACTTGTCGACCTCGGCCCGGAAGAAGGCTGCAAACTGCGACGGCGTGCTGCCGACCCTCTCCGCGCCCTCGGCCGCCATGCGATCCTTCATCTCGGGCGCGGCGAGGGCCTTGATGATTTCGCGATGCAGCCGCTCGACGATGGGCGATGGGGTTTTCACCGGGACGAAGAAGCCGTGCCATTGCAGCGCCTCAAAATCTGCGACCCCGGCTTCCTGGAGCGTTGGAACCTCAGGGAAGATCGGAGATCTCGCGCGGGAGGTCACCGCCAGCGCGCGCATCCTGCCGGACTTCAAGTGCACTTGCACAAGCGGTGGCACGAGGAATGCGATGTGTATGTCTCCGCCGAGGAGCGCAGCCTGCGCCGGCGCTGCGCCACGATACGGGACATGGTACACGTCGATATTTGTTCTCAGTTTGAGCAATTCCATCGCGAGATGGCCTGCCGAACCGGGTCCCCCGCCGCTGAAATTCAACGCCCCCGGCTTCGACCTGGCGAGCCCGAGCAACTCCTCAACGTGACGTGCAGGAAGCGACGGGTGGACTACGAGCATCAGGGGAATCGACAGGGTCATCGAAACAGGCGCGAGATCCCGCTGGGGATCGAAGGCGACCTTCGAATAAACCACGGTGCTGAGCGCGATAGTCGATGAAGTGTAAAGAAGTGTATGCCCGTCCGGTGCGGATCGGGCCACCGCTTCGGCGCCGATGTTGCCGCTCGCTCCGGTGCGGTTGTCGACAATAACCGGCTTGGCGATCGCGGTGGAGAGCTTCTGTCCAATGGCCCGCGCGAACACGTCGGTGCCGCCTCCAGCCGGGAACGGGACGACGATCGTGATTTGCCGAGAGGGAAAGTCTTCCCCCCGGCTCGCGGCACCAAACAAGATCAGGCATCCGGCTACGATGAGACGAACGGCGTTCACGGCCGAGTGGCCCTTGATGTCTCTCATGTTCATATACGTTCTCGTTGATTTACCGGATACGTAATTTGTCCCGTTCCGGGTCCATGCCTTTCGCTTTAAGCACGGACGCGGCCGCCGGTCCCGAAAGGAACTGGATCAGCGCCTTCGCAGCCTGCGGCTCCCTTGCTGCGGCGAGGACGCCTGCCGAGAAAACGAAGCTTGGCAGATCCTGTAGCTCGGGCGGCAGCAGACCGACGAGTTCAACACCGGGCTGGCCGATACGATCTTTCCTATTCAGCGGAACTAGAATTTGGTTTGACATACACAGACTCCTGAGTGACATCGCACGAATGGTCAACCCAGTGTAGGGACTGGTCCTTATGCAGTCCAATGCAAACTTGGACTAGAATCATTCAGTAACAGCATGATTGTAGGAAGGCGACTTACATGAATCTCAATCTCAGGGCGCTGTTCGCTTTGCGAGCGGTGATCGCCGACGGCACGGTCACCGCGGCCGCGAAGCGGCTTCATCGAACGCAGCCGGTAGTCAGCCGGCTGATCGCGCAGTTGGAATCGACGGTTGGGTTCGCGTTATTTCGCCGCGAGGGCCGACGACTCTTGCCCACAGCCGAAGGACTGACTTTTTACCGGGAGACCGAGCGCGCCTTCGCGGCGCTCTCCGAGATCGAATCGACCGCCAAGGACATCCGCGAGCGACGCGATACCCCGCTCCGCGTCCTCGCGCAGCCGCATATTGTTTATGGGTTATTGCCCCTCGCGCTCGGAGACTTCTCTGCTCGCAATCCCGCGTTTCGCTTTTCCATTGAAATCCGGCAGCGGGAATATATCACCCACTGGATCGCGAACCGGCAGTTCGACGTGGGATTTGCGCCACAGCCCGTGGATCATCCCCAAGTGGAGACCGAGCTACTTGTGCGGGCGCCCCTGTTCATAGTTATGTCCGCCGCGCACAGGCTCGCGCGAAAGCGGCACGTCAGCGTGGCCGATATCGTCAAAGAACCCTGGGTTGCGACTCACGCCAGAGCTCCGATCCGTGCCCGCTTGGACGCGCTGTTTGCAGCAAATGGAATGACTCCCGTGATCCGCGGCGAGACCTCATCCGGCCTTTCCGCATGCCAGCTCGCGGGTAAGGGAGTGGGTGTGGCGCTCGCTGATCCCTTTGTCGCCAGCCTATTCGTCGCGGATGCCTCCGTTGCGATTCTGCCGCTTCTTCCCCGCACGGAGGTCGAGTACCTGGTGCTTCGCCCGGTTGGACATAGTCCGGGTCCCGTGGCGCAACAATTTATCGATTGCGTGAGAAAAACGGCACGGAATGTTATCGACGAAGTAATACGTCATGCGCGCGACTCGCACGCTGGAGCGGGAACTCGGCACGGCAGGCAAACGGACTCGTGATAATCATCCGCGAGCTCGGCGTGCGCGGAGAATGAAGCGGCGGAGCCGCTAATCGAGTTTCGCGCCGGAGAGCTTCACCAGCTTCGCGTATTTCTCGTACTCCGCGCGCATCAGCGCGTCGAACTGCTCGGGTGTGCTGGTGCCGATGCGCACGCCGAACCCCGCGATCTTCTCGTTGACCTCAGGCGACGCGACGGCGGCGACGACGCCGGCGTTGAGCTTCGCGACGATGTCCCGCGGCACGCCCGACGGCACGACCATACCCAGCATCGAGGCCATGTCGAAGCCGGGAATGCCGAGCTCGGCGATCGTCGGGACGTCCGGCAGCGCGGGCGTGCGCTTGCCGTCTGCGCTCGCGAGGATGCGCACCTTCCCTGCCCTGGCGTATTGCGCCATCGCGGTGTAGCTGGAGAACGCGACCTGCACGTCGCCCGCGATCAAGGCCGGCCCGGCCTGTCCCATTCCCTTGTAGGGCACGTGCACCATCTCGATTCCGGCGAGCGACTTGAAGAGCTCGGTGGTGATGTGATGGATCGAGCCGTTGCCCGCCGAGGCGTAGGAGAGCTTCCCGGGATTCTTTTTCGCGTAGGCGATGAACTCGGCGTACGTCGCCGCCGGGACCGACGGATGGACCGTGAGGAAGGTCGGCAGCGTGGAGATCGTGCTGATTCCCGCGAAATCGGCAAGCGGCCGGTAAGGCACTTTCGCGTACAGGTGCGGGTTGATCGCCCAGATCGCGCTGTCGCAGACATAGGCGGTGTAGCCGTCTGGCGCGGACTTGGAGACCATTTCCGCCGCGATGTTCCCGTTCGCGCCGATGCGGTTCTCGATCACCACCGGGCCCCAGGATTCGCTCATCTTCTGCGCGATCAGGCGCGCGAACACGTCGGGCGAGCCGCCGGGCGAGGTGCCGACGATGATCTTCACCGTCTTCGCGGGATAGCCCTGGGCGGCGGCAGGGACGGACGCGAGCGCTCCGATCGCGAGGACGAGGAGGAGCAGGCGCACGGCTTTCATGTCAGACCGGGGCGAGACGCGCGGCGCGCTTCAGCATCGGCATCACCTCGGCCGCGAACAGTCCGACCGAGCGCAGCGTCTCCTCGAGCGCGAGGTCGCCGAAGGCGAACTGCCCGACGAAGTAGTTCGCGCCCGCCTCGTTCATCTGCTTGTGCACGTATTCGGCCACGCTCTCCGGCGTTCCGGCGAACGCGCGGCCGTCCTCGACGATGGCGTCGAACTCCGGCGGCCGCTCGCGCAGGTGCCTGAATCCCATGAGCGAGGACAGGTAGTTGAAGCTCTCGTGCCAGCGCCGGTAGGCACGGCCCGCGGTCGCGCTCGCCTCGCTCGCTTTCCTGCCGACGAAAACGAAACGGCCGAGGCCGATCTTCGGCACCGCGAGCTCACCGTGCTCCTCCGTCCACACGGCTCGGTAGCGATCGGTGCACGCCCGGGTCTGCGACGCCCAGTCGAGGGTCATGACGTTCATGCCGAGCCGCGCCGCGCGCTCGGCGGTCTGCGGCGAATGGATCCCGTACCAGAGCGGCGGATGCGGCTTCTGCAAGGGCGGAACGGCGAGCGGCAGGCGCCGCTTCCTGCCGCCTTCCTCGCTCACGGTCACCGCGCCTTCGCGGAGGGCCGCGAGCACGAAGCCGACAGCGTCCTGATGCATCTTTTCCGACTGCTCCGGATCGACGTCGTAGAAGCGCAGCTCCGCTGCCAGCGCGCCGCGGCCGAACGCGATCTCGAGCCGGCCCCCGCTCATCTGGTCGAGCATGCCGATTTCTTCGAGCAGCCTCAAGGGATGATAGAGGGGCGCGACGTACACCATCGGACCGAAGCGCAGGCGCGTCGTGCGCTGCGCCACCGCGGCGAGGAATACGGAGGGCGAAGGCGCCATGCCCAATGGCGTGAGATGGTGCTCGGCGACGTGGTAGGCGTGGAAGCCCGCACGCTCGTAGGCGCCGACGAGCTCCAGCCGCTCTCGGTAGAAGCGCTCGATGGAGCTGCCGCCCAGATCGACGTGATCGAAGACGCCGAACTCCATGCCTAGCGCGCCTGGCGGGGCATCGCGCCCGCGGCCTCGATCTCGCGCATCGACTTGTCCGTGAATTCCGAGCTCGGCGCGTTGCCGCCGATCACGAACATCAGGGTCGAGTACTTGTTCTTCGGTCCCCGCGTGACGTTCATGAAGCGGCGTATCGCGCCGGGCGGAAAGGAGATCAGGTCGAGCGGTTTCAGGTCCACGTGCTCGAGCTTGCCGCGCTCGTTTTCCCAGAGGGCGCGCCAGGTCCCGGTCATGGCGATGAAGGTCTCGTTGGTGTCGTGGTTGTGCAGCATCGGGCCTTTGCCGGGACGCGCCCGGCAGTAGCCGAGGTTGAAGCCTTCGGAGATCTTGATCGCGGCCATCCTCGCGGCCTCCAGGCCCACCGGCGACTGCCTGCCGCCGCGCTCGGTCTCAGGCGGCTGGAAGCCGATGACGTTGTAGAGAATGCGCTCGCAGCCGGGCATCTTCGAATCGGGCAGGCCGCCGTCGGAGCCCTTCAGCTTCTTGAAGCGCGCGACGCGCTTGAGCATCTCCTTGCGCGAGTAGCCCCGGCGCGGCAGGGTTTCCTGGTATTCCATGACGGTCTCCTTTGGCGTGCTTCATAATACTACCGAGGAGGAGGGATGAAAGCACCGCGCTTTGCCTATGCGCGACCGGCGAGCATCGCCGAAGCCCTGGCGCTGCTGCAGAAACACGGAGATGACGCGCGGGTGCTCGCGGGCGGCCAGAGCCTCGTGCCGATGCTGAATTTCCGCGTCGCCGCTCCCAAGGTGCTGGTCGACATCAACCGCATCGCGGGCCTCTCCGGAATCAAAGTCACCAAGACCCACGTGCGCATCGGAGCGCTCACTCGCCACGTCGAACTGGAGCGTTCGGCCGACGTCGCGAAGCATCTGCCCCTTGTTGCCGCGGCCGTCCCGCACATCGCGCACCCCGCGATCCGCAACCGCGGCACTTTCGGCGGGAGCTGCGCCCTCGCCGACCCGGCGGCCGAGCTTCCGGCCTGCGCTCTCGCGCTCCAAGCGGCCTTCGTCGTCGCGGGCAAGAAAGGCGAGCGGCGCATCGCCGCCGGGGATTTCTTCAAAGGCCTCTACGCCACGGCGCTGAAACCCGGCGAGCTGTTGGTCGCGGCCGAGTTTCCTTTGCCCGAACCGGGCTGCGCTTCGGCGTTCGGCGAGCTCGCGCGCAGGCATGGCGATTACGCCATGGTCGGCGTCGCGGCGCACCGATCGACCAAGGATCTGCGCGCCGCCTTCTTCGGAGTCGGCGACCGACCCCAGGTCGTCGAGGCGGACACGGTCGAGGGCATTCTCTCGAAGATAGATACCGGCCTCGCGCCGCGCGGCGACCTGCACGCCTCCGCGGCGACGAAGCTGCACCTCGCCAAGGTGCTCGCCGGCCGCGTGCTCAAAGAGCACTTCGCATGAACGCGCCGCTCGAAACCGTCGAGATCTCCCTTACCGTCAACGGCGAGCGCGTGAAGCGCAGCGTGCCCGCGCGCCTCAACCTCGCCGACTTCCTCCGGAACGAGCTCGAGCTCACCGGCACCCACGTCGGCTGCGAGCACGGCGTGTGCGGCGCGTGTACGGTGCGCGTCGACGGCGAGATCGTGCGCGGCTGCCTCATGTTCGCCGCGCAGGCCGAGGGTTGCACCGTGGACACGATAGAAGGTCTCTCCGATTCGCGCGAGATCGAGGAGCTGCAAAGCGCTTTCGTGCTCACCAACGCCTTGCAGTGCGGTTTCTGCACGCCCGGCGTCCTCATGGCGGCGCAGGCGCTCTTGCGCGACGAGCCGGACCCGTCGCGCGAGCGCATCCGCGAGTATCTCTCGGGCAATTACTGCCGCTGCACGGGTTACCAGGCGATCGTCGATGCGATCGAAGCCGTGGCCAAGGCTCGCGCGGGAAGGCGCGGTCGATGAGCGAATTCGACGAAGCGGCCAAGACGCTCAATTTCGACTCGCCCAACAGCTACGTCGGGCGCTCGGTGACGCGCCCCAACGCGCGGCGCCTCGCGCAAGGCAGAGGCCAGTTCGTCGACGACATCGTGCTGCCGCGCATGCTGCACGTGGCCTACGCGCGCTCCCCGCACGCGCACGCGAAGATCGTGAGGATCGAGACGAAGAAGGCCGCAGCGATGCCGGGCGTGGTGCGCGTCGTCGCCGGCGCCGAGATCGCCATGGTGGTGAAGCCCTACGTCGGAGTGCTCACTCACTTGCAGGGAATGCGCTCGCCGCCGCAGTACCCTCTGGCGATGGAGGTGGCGCGCTGGCAGGGCGAGCCGGTCGTCGCCGTCGTCGCGCAATCGCGCGCCGAGGCCGAGGACGCGGCGGAAGCGGTCGAGGTCGAGTACGGGGAGCTGCCCGCGGCCCTAGACGCCGAGCGCGCGCTCGATCCGTCCGAGCCGAAGATCCACAAGGAATTCGACAGCAACCTGTGCTTCCAGAGGACCGTGGACACGGGCGGCGTGGATGCCGCGATGAACTCGGCGCACCTCGTCGTCGAGGACACGATCCGCTTCGGCCGCCACACCGGCGTCACCATGGAGCCTCGCGCCATCCTCGCCGACTACAACCGCGCCGAGGAGAGCATGACCGTGTATCACTGCGGCCAGTCGCCGCACATGATGCAGGGGATCATCGCGAGCCGCTTGTCGCTCGACGAGCACCGCGTGCGCGTCGTCGCGCGCGACGTCGGCGGCTCCTTCGGCATCAAGATCCACACCTACGGCGACGAGATCGCGGCCTGCGCGCTCTCGCTCATGCTCGGGCGCCCGGTGAAGTTCGCCGCCGACCGCTACGAGTCCTTCCTCTCCGACATCCACGCGCGCGACCACCGCGTGAAGGCGAGGCTCGCCGTGGATCGCGAAGGCAACATGCTCGCGCTCGAGATCGACGACCTCACCGGCATCGGGCCGTATTCGATGTTCCCGAGGTCGTCGGGCGTCGAGTGCAACCAGGTCCTGAACCTCACCGGCGGGCCTTATAAACACAAGGAATACCGCGCCAAGGGCACGGTCGTCTTCCAGAACAAGAACATGATGTGCCAGTACCGCGCCGTCGGTCATCCGATCGCCGTGGCGGTGGCCGAGCACATGGTCGACCAGGCCGCGGCCGCGCTCAGGCTGGATCCGGCCGAGATGCGGAAGAAGAACCTCATCGCCGACGACGCCTACCCGTGCAAGTCGCCATCGGGCATGCGCTTCGAGGCGCTCTCGCACCACCAGTGCCTGGACAAGCTGCTCACGCTGATGAAGTACGGCGAACTGCGCAAAGAACAGAACGAGCTAAGGAAGAAGGGCGTGTATCGAGGCATCGGACTTTCCTCGTTCATCGAGGTCACCAACCCGAGCCCGATGTTCTACGGCGTGGGCGGCGCGAGGATCGCCGCTCAGGACGGCTGCACCATCAAGCTGGACGCGAGCGGTGCCATCGTCGCCGCCACCGGCGTCACGGAGCAGGGACAGGGAACGGAGACGATCATGGCGCAGATCGCGGCCACGGCGCTCGGCGTCGAGATGAGCTGCGTGAAAGTGCTCACCGGCGACACCGACAAGGTGCCTTACGGCGGCGGAACCTGGGCCTCGCGCGCGGCGGGAATCGGCGGGGAAGCCGTGCTCCAGGCCGGGCTCGCGCTGAAGGCGAACATACTCCAGGCGGGCGCGGTGATCCTGAAAACCAATGCCTCCGATCTCGACATCGTCGACGGAAGAGTGGTGAAGAAGGGAACCGAGCAGGGCATCACCCTCGCCGAGCTCGCGCGCATCTGCTACTACCGCGGCAATGAACTCCCGGCCGACTTCCAGCCGGAGCTCGTCGTCACGCGCCACTACCGCGTCAAGGACTACGCTTTCGTCTTCAGCAACGGCGCCCAGGGCTGTTCCCTCGAAGTGGACACCGACACCGGCTTCGTGAAGCTCCTCAAGATGTGGTGCGTGGACGACTGCGGCCGCGTCATCAACCCCAAGCTGGTGGAGGAGCAGGCGCGCGGCGGCATCGTGCAGGGGATCGGCGGCGCGCTCTACGAACAGTGTATTTACGACGATCGAGGTCAGTTGCTCAACGCCACCATGGCCGACTACCTCGTGCCGATGGCCGCGGAAATGCCCGACATCGAGTGCGCGCACGTCGAGACGCCGACGAAGACGTCCATGCTCGGAGCCAAGGGCGCGGGCGAAGCGGGAACGGGCGGCGCGCCGGCCGCGATCATGAATGCGGTGAACGACGCGCTGCGCCCGCTAGGCGCGAAGGTCACGAGCCAGCCGATCGCGCCGGAGGTCGTGCTGCGGGCGCTCGGCAAAGTGAATTGAGAAGGGAGATCGAATGAAAAAAGTGATCGTTTCAATATCTGCAGTTCTCGCGCTCTTCGGCTGCGCGCAGGCGCCGACGCGTGAGGCCTCGGGCGGTTTCCAGGTCGACACCTCCTGGCCCAAGCCCCTGCCCAACAACTGGATCCTCGGGCAGGTCGCCGGGATCGCCGTGGACGCGCGCGACCACGTGTGGATCATCCAGCGTCCGAGGACGCTGGTCGACGAGGAGAAGGGTGCCGCCTTCAACCCGCCGCGCGCGAAGTGCTGCGTACCGGCGCCCGCGGTGATCGAGTTCGACCCCGAGGGCAACGTGGTCCGCGCCTGGGGCGGCCCTGGGCAGAGCTACGAGTGGCCGGAGAACGAGCACGGTATCACCATCGACCCGCAGGGCAACGTCTGGATCGGCGGCAACGACCCCAAGGACAACCAGATCCTCAAGTTCACGCCCGAGGGCAAGTTCCTCTCACAGATCGGGCACGCCGGCGCGAGCGAGGGCAGCAACTCGAAGACCCAGCTCGGGCGCCCGGCGCACATGGAGATCGACGCGCAGGCGAACGAGATCTACATCGCCGACGGCTACGGCAACAAGCGCGTGATCGTGCTCGACGCGGCGAGCGGCGCGTACAAGCGCCACTGGGGCGCCTACGGCAAGCCGCCGAGCGACGAGAAGCTCCCCCTGTACAACCCGCAATCGCCGCAGTTCGCCAATCCCGTGCACTGCGTGCGCCTGTCGAAGGACGGGCTGGTCTACGTGTGCGACAGGGCCAACAACCGCGTGCAGGTGTTCAAGAAGGACGGAACTTTCGTGAAGCAGTTCGTTTTCGAGGAAAGGACGCTCGGCTCGGGCTCCTCCTGGGATCTGGTGCTCTCGACCGACCCGGAGCAGAAATACTTCTACCTCGCCGACGGCACGAACGACGAGGTGCGGACCGTCGAGCGCGAGTCGGGGAAGGTGATCTCGAGCTTCGGGCGCCCGGGCCGCTTCGCGGGCGAGTTCCTCTACGTGCACAACATCGGGATCGACTCCAAGGGCAACCTCTACGCCACCGAGGTCGCGACCGGCAAGCGCGCGCAGAAATTCAAGCCGGCGAACTGATCGCCGCCTCGAGCGGCACTCGGCGGGGGGTCCCGGAGATGCCCGGGAGCCCGCCTCGTCGCCGCGGGTCAGGTTACGCTACGCCCGTTTCACTTCGAAAGCGCAAAAGACAGCACCGCGCAGATCACGGCGAGCCAGAACGCTGTGTGCTCGATGTGGACCCAGACCTTCGCGGGGAGGAGCGCGGTGTCCCAGGGACCGATTTTTGCCTTGAGAAAATCCTCGGCGCCGTTGCTCCTCGACTGGGTGACGCTGCTGGCGACCACTCCGGCCGCGATTCCGGCCACCATGAAGAGAGCCACGGCGATCCAGGCGAGCGTCGGATGGAGTAGGGGTAAAGCATCCTTTCTGCCGATTTTCGACGTGACGAGGGTGATATAAGCCGAGGTGAGGATAAGACTAAGCCCGATGTGAAACTTCGTGTGATCGTACAAGAGCTCCAGTTTTTTCAGGTTGGCTTCCACTTCGTCCTCCTGTCGTTATTTGACCTCCCCGGAACAGATTACTAGCCCGGACATCGACTTGGCAAATGCACCGCACGGCGCCTTCCTAGTAGCCCAGCGCCGCGCCTATCATCACCACACAGATCCGCCCGGCGATGCGCTCGTTCTCGATGATGAGAACTTTTCCGCACTGCCGGTCAGCCCCGCGGCACGCAGCGTTGTCGCAGCGCCCGGTGAGGGCGCAGGGCGTGTTCGCGCCCAGGTGGCGGCACTCCTCGACCGCGGCGTGGTTCCTCAGCCGCTCGAACGCTGCGGCGATGTCGGGAACGATCTTGTTGACGCCCGCGACGAGGAAGAGCTTCCCCGCGCCGTACGCGTAGGCGGCCACGCGGTTGCCGCCTCCGTCTGCGTTGAGAATCTCGCCTGAAGCGGTGACGGCGTTGATCCCGCCGACGAAATAGTCTGCGGTCCCCGCGCGGCGGCGCACGCGAATGCGCTCGTCGGGATCGGCGATCGCTGCGATCCCGGGGCGCAGCCAGTCGTAAGGCCCGTTCGCGAGCGCTTCGAGAAACCCGATCTGCTCGAGCGTCGTCGAGCCTCCGTTCATCACCGTCGCGCCGGCCGGGATGCGCGAGAGCAGAAAGGCGAGGGCGGCCGCGCCGTCCGCGCAGTACGCGAGGTCGATGCCACGCCGCGCCAGCTCGCGCTTCAAGCCCGTCGCCGCCGGGGGCATGCCCTCGTCCCGGCCGGGCGGCCGGATGCGCGCGTCCATCAGTCGCCCTCCTTCACGGCCTGGCCACCGAGAAAGAGGCTCGAGAAGAGCCTGTCCCACTTGTCGCCTTCGTCGAGCGCGAGCACCGGATCGACGATCTCGTACTTGAACTTGTTGAGCGGGCTGTCCACCAGCCTGCTGGTCGGGACGCGATTTCCGACTTTCAGGATTTCCTGGCCCTCTTTCGAGAGCACGAACTCGGTGAAAAGCAACGCCGCGTGCGGGTGCGGCGCGTAGCGCGACAAGCCGACCGCCGCGGCCTGCCCGAACGCCGGCTGCAGCGGCTTCCACTCGACCGGCGCGCCCTTCGACTTCAAGGTCTCGATGTTGTTGTTGTACGCGGTGAGGAAGAACGCGACTTCGCCCGAGGCGACGAGCTGCGCCGTGTGGATGTGACCGTGGCGGATCTCCGGCTTCATCGCCGCGAGCTTCCTGAAATAGGCGATTCCCTTCTCCTCGCCCATCGCCTTGGCCACCGCCGCGAACCAGAGCACGTCGGTTCCTTCGATCGTGATCCTTCCGCTCCATCGCGGCTGCAGCAGGTCCTCGTAGGTCGCCGGCAGCTCTTCGCGCCTGACGAGGTTGGTGTTGTAGCCCATCACGAAGAACGCGAACCGGTCGGCGACGTACTGCCTGTGACCTCGGGGAAAGGCCTCCGGCACGATGTCGCGCAACACCGGCGTGTGGAAATCCTCGAGCAGGCGCTCGCGGTAGAGCGCCTCGATCCGGTGCGAGCTGGTCTCGAACAGGTCGGCCTCGTGGCGCCGGGCGCGGGCTTCTGCCAGGGCGCGGCTGACGATCTTCTCGGCCGAGCCGCGCCAATGGTTGACCCGGACTCCGTACTTTTGCTCGAACGCGGTGGCGAGCGCCTTGCCGTCGGCGACCGTCATCGTGCTGTAGAACAGGACCTGGCGCTCTTTCCTCGCGCCCTCGATGAGCCGCGTCTCGCGATCGGCGCCCTGGTACATGTAGATGTCCCGGTTCGAAGGCGTCTGGGCGAAGGCGGCGGCCGCAAGGCAGGCGAGCGCGGCGGCGAGGCGGGGCGAACGTTTCATGGCGGGACGAAGGAGAATCGCGGCGCTCGACAAATTGCCAATATTACGGTGTACATTATCGACGCTGTCAAACCGGCAAGAACCCTCGTTCTTCCAAGCGGAACACGCGATCCTTCACCGGGAGCAACTCGAATGACCGACCCCTCCAATCCCATCCGCATCCGCAAGATCGGCCACGTCGGCCTCTACTGCCGCGACCTCGCGAAAATGGTCGATTTCTACACGCGCGTGCTGGGCTTCAAGGTCTCCGACGTCAACGAAAAAGGGATGACGTTCCTGCGCTTCGGCGGCGACCACCACAGTTTCGTGCTGGCCCAGATGTCCGCCGAGGAGCAGAAAAAAGGCGCGGGTGCGACGCTCCTCCAGCAGATCGCGATGGAGGTCGCCGGCCTCGATGCGCTGAAGCGCGTCCGGAAATATCTCCTCTCGGAGGGCGTAAGCGTGCGCGGCAAGATCAAGCACGAAGGGCCGGGCAACGATTACACCTTCGATTTCGACGATCCGGAGGGAAACCGGCTGCAGTTCTTCAGCGACATGGACCGCATCGGCTGGGACGGAAAGAGCCGGCCGAAGGGGGAGTGGAAGCGCTTCGAGGTCGACGACTAGTGCGTGATGGCTCTGATTGATGCCATTCAGGTTTTAGACCTTCACTAGTTGAGCCATTTCTCCACGGTCTTCGTAGCGGGCGCCGGGCGGATGAGAAGGCCGGTCGTCGAGACCCGCAGCTCGAGCTCCATGGGCTCGTTGACCGGGACGAAGGCGGCCGAGCCGTAATCGGCGTCGAGGAAGGGCGCGAGAAAGGTGTAGCGCTTGCGCAAATCGAACAGATCCAGGGGCTTTTCCTGACCGAGCGCGTACAGCGAGCGCGCCGCGGCGCGCTCCTTGTCGATCTCGCGGTAGCGTCCCCCCACGCGGTCGAGCTCGTAGGCGGTGGAAAGGCCGAGCAGGTTCGCGAGCGCATGCCACTTGAGGATGCGCGCGTCCACGTAGATCTCGTCCCCGGAGATCGGGAAGGTCGCCATCCGCCCGTCGGGAAAACGCAGCGTGGCCGCGAATTGCTGCGGGCCGTAGGGACGCACCACGATGCGCGCGGCGAGCTCCTCGCGCGCGAGCGAGCGGTAGCCCTGGATTCCGACGGTGATCGTGCCCTCGAGCAGCCCCAGCGAAATGAGCAGCAGCCCCAGGAGCGTCCGCGACACGAAGCGCAAGGGGTGCAGGCCGAAGAGCGCGGTGAGGCCGGCGAGGACGAGGATCGCGCCGAGCGATAGGAGCACCGCCGCGCCGAGCAGCCAGGGCAGGCTGGCGGATTGCGTCAGGAAACCCAATTCCGGTATGTCAGGCATGGTCACGGTTCATAGCCCCATGTAGAGTTTGTGGATCAGCTCGTTGTCGGCGAGATCCTCGCGCGAGCGGCCCTCGTACTCGATCTTGCCGTGCACGATCACGTAGCCGCGGTCGGCGATGCGGATCGCCTGGTTGAAGTTCTGCTCCGCCATGAGAACGGTGAGCCGGTAGCTCTCCTTCAGTTCGCGGATCTTGTCGATCGTGTGGATCACGAGTATAGGCGCCAAGCCGACCGAAGGCTCGTCGATCAGGAGGATCTTGGGCGCGGTCATGAGAGCCCGCGCGAGCGTCAGCATCTGCTGCTCGCCCCCGCTCATGCTGCCGGCGAGCTGCCGGCGCCGCCCGGCGAGGACCGGAAAGGTCTCGAAGCAGAACTCCAGGTTCTTCGCGATCGCCGCGCGCGCGCTCCTGCGGTAGGCGCCGAGCAGGAGATTCTCCTGCACCGTGAGCCGCGGGAAAAGGCGCCGCCCTTCGGGCACGAGCGCGATGCCGAGGTCCACGATCTGCTCGGGCGCGCGGCCCGCGAGGTCGTGCTCGACGCCGTCGACGGTAGCCCTGATGCGCCCGGCGCTCGGCGGAACGATGCCCATGATGCACTTCATGAGCGTGCTCTTGCCGTTGCCGTTGGTGCCGAGGAGCGTCACCGTCTCCCCGTCGTTCACCGCCAGCGAAATGCCCTCGAGCACCTGCACCGCGCCGTAGCCCGCGCAAAGGCCCTCCACGCGGAGGCTATTCTCCAAGGTAGGCCTTCACGACTTCGGCGTTGCCGACCACGACTTGAGGGTCGCCGTCGGCGATCTTGCGCCCGGCTACGAGCACCGCGATGCGTTCGGAAAATTTCATCACCGCGCGCATCACGTGCTCGATCATGATGACGGCGACGCCCTGCTCCTTCAAGCCGAAGAGGAGCGCGAGGATGTCGTCCACCTCGGAGGCGGAGAGACCCGCCATGGCCTCGTCGGAAATCAGGAGCTTCGGCTTCGCCGCCATGGCGCGCGCGAGCTCGAGCTTTCTCATGTCCACCTGCGTGAGACCGCCCGACATCGCGTGAGCCCGTCCGGCGAGGCCCACCTGTCCGAGGATGCGCATCGCCTCCCCGGAGATCCGGCCGGGCGCGAGCTTCTCGTGCTTGCGCGCGGCGTAGACGAGCGGCACGCACAGATTGTCGAGCACCGTCATGCTGGCGAAAGGCTTGGGAATCTGGAAGCTGCGCGCGAGGCCCATGCGGATGCGCTTGTGCGCGGCATGAGCGCAGATGTCTTGTCCTTCGAAGCGGATGCTTCCTTCCTCGTTCCTGAGCGTTCCGGTGATGCAGTTGACGAGCGTGCTCTTTCCCGAGCCGTTGGGTCCGATAAGGCCGACGCGTTCGCCCCGGCGAACGGCGAAATCGACGCCATCCAGCGCGGTGAAGCCGCCAAATCTTTTGACGACGCCGCGAACTTCGAGAAGGGTTTCAGCCATTACTTCGCCTTTCGCCGCCGCCAGGCGTCCACCCAGCCCATGATTCCGTTCGGGGCGAGCGTGACGAAGAACACCAGCAGCACTCCCACGATGAGCAGGTTCCAGGCCGACGACACCGTCACCTGCACCAGCTGCTGCACGCTGCCGAGCAGCACCGCTCCGATGAGCGGCCCCATCCAGCTCATCATGCCGCCGATGAGCGGCATCGCGATGCTGTTGACCGCGTAAGACAGGCTGAACGCCGAGCTCGGCTCGATGTACGAGAGGTAATAGGGAAAGGTGGTTCCGGCCATGCCCATCAGGGCGCAGCTTGCCATGGTCGAGAAAATCTTGAGCCTCAAGGTCGGCACGCCCGAGCACTCGGCGGCGAGCTCGTCGTCGCGGATCGCGGCGAGGCCCCGTCCGAGGGTGGATTTCTCGATCGCCCGGGCGACGACGAGCGCGAACGCCGCCATGAGAAGCTGGACTGAGTAGATCAGGTGGATATAGCGCGGCATGCCGAAGGGGATCTCGCGGGGCTGCAGCACGTAGGCGCCGCGCGCGCCGCCGACGTAATCCCAGTTGACGATGAAGATGTAGAGCACTACGGCGAGCGCAAGAGAAGCGATGGCGAAGAACACGCCGCGCAGGCGCAGCGTCAGGTAGCCCAGGCCCAGCCCCGCGAGGCCGGCCACCAGAGTTCCGGCGACGATCTCCACAAGCAGCGGCGCCTTGAAAGCATTGTAGAAGAACACCGTGGTGTAGGCGCCGATCGCGAAGAACGCGGCCGATCCGAAATTCACGTAGCCGGTGTAGCCGCCGAGGATGTTCCACGCCGTGGCGAGGATCACGAAGAGCAGCACCGTGTAAGCGGCGGTGAAGAAATATTCGTTCGGGATGAGCTGCGTGACGGCCGCGAGCGCGAGCGCGACGGCGAGGGTCACTGCGGCGAAGGCCTTGTTGCTCATCGGCGGCTCATCTCCCCAGGAGTCCCGAGGGCCTGAACGCCAGCGTGGCGAGCAGGAGGCCGAACGAAACCGCCGGCGCCCACGACGGGCCGAAGAAGGTGGAGGTGAAGGACTCGGCGAGCCCGAGCACGAAGGCGCCGAGCAGCGTGCCCCAGATAGAGCCCATCCCGCCCAGCACGCACACGGCGAACACCAGGCCGATGAATTCGCGTCCGATCGCCGGCTGAACGGGTTGTATGACGATGAGAAAGGCGCCGGCAACGCCCGCGGTCGCGATGGAAATCGCGAAAGCGAGCTCCTTGACGCGAACGGGATTCACGCCCATCAGGCGCAGCGCGAGCTGGTCCTGGGCGACCGCGAGCACCGCGCGGCCGAAGAAGGTGTGCGTGAGAAACAGCTGAACGCCGATGACCATGACCATGGACACGAGGAACGGCACGACCAGGCGCATCGGGAAATCGACCTCGCCCGCTCGCCAAGTCACGTCGCCGTAGCGCGTGTTCACCATCCGGTAGTCCACGCCGAAGACGAGGACGAGCGCGACCTCGGTGATGAAGAGGATGCCGAAGAAGAACGCGAGACCGCGCAGCGATTCCTGTCCGCGGCGCTCGAAGCACAGATAATAAATCCGGTACAGAGCCATCCCCAGAAGAAAGAACAGCGGGGACACCGTCACCGAAACGACGATCGGATCGAACCCGAAGCGGTCGTTGACGATGTAGGCGATGTAGGAGCCGAGGATGATGAACGCCGGGTGCGCGATGTTGACGACATCCAGCATCCCGAACGAGATCGAGATGCCGACGCTCATCGCGGCGTAGAAACCGCCGAGCAAGAGGCCGGCGATCACTGCGTTGGCGAGCAACGCCCACGAGACTTCCATGCGAAGAAAACGGCACCGGCGGGTTTCCCGCCGGTGCCATCAGTGGTTAACCGTTATCGGGTGGTTAGTCGTTATTTCTTGTTTTCGTGATACGGGGCTTTCAGGTCACCGGTCTTGTATTCCTTGGGGGAAAGCACGGTGAGGCGGCCGGGCTTCTTGAATTGCTCGACGTCGTTGCCGGTGATGCCGTGGTACTGGGTCATCATCACCCGGGGCGCGGCCCATTCGCCGTTCTTGGCGAATCCGACCTTGCCGACATAGGTGTCGAACGTGCTCTTGTGAATGTACTCGGCGAGCTTGGCCTGGTCGAGTCCCTTGGTCGCGGTGATCGCCTGATCGAGCACCTGCATCATCGCGTAGGCGTAGGGCGGCAGATAGAAGCCGAGCGGGTCGACGCCCTCCTTGGCCGCGCGGGCCTGGTACTTCGCGAGGAATTGCTCGAGGAAGGGGAATTTGCTGCCGAGATCGGGCGCATAGAACTCGTAGTTCACCACTCCGTTCAAGAGCGGCCCGAGCTGCGTCTTCAGCGCGGCGAACTGCGGTCCGACCAGGCCGCCGCCGAAGATGCGCGTCTTCAGGCCCACTTCGTTCACGGCGCGCACCATGCCCGCCGAATCCGGCGGATAGGAGGCGACGAAAACGATCTCGGGGTTGGTCGCCTGGATCGCGCGCACGATCGGCGAGTAGTCCACGGTGTTGGGCGGATAGGTCTTGTCGTAGACGATCTTGAGACCCGTCTTCTTGGCGTGCTCGCGCGCGCCTTCGAGCGCCATCGCCGGGTACTCCGCGTCCGCACCCACCAGCGCGACGGTCTTCGGCTTCGGGTTCATGCTCATCGCCGCGTCGAAGAACCCTTGAGACCAGCCGACCGCCGGGTTCGGTCCCGCCGGCATGATCTGGAAGTAGCGGTCGTAGTTGAACTTGGAGTTGACGTTCAGGCCGAACAGCGTCATGAAAGTGAGATTTCTCTGCATCATGATCGGCATGGCGGGCGCAATGACGTTGGTGCCGTAGCCCGACACGACGAGGTCGACCTTGTCGACATCGAGCAGCTTCGTATAGATGCCGGGAACCGTGGCGGGGCTCGTCTGGTCGTCGTAGTAGACGAACTCGACCTTGCGTCCGAGGATCCCGCCTTTCGCGTTGACGTCGTCGCGCCAGATCTCCATCGCGATCAGCGCCGCCTTGCCGTTGCCCGCGAGCGGCCCAGTGAGGCTCATGCCGAAGCCGATCTTGAGCGGCTGCTGCGCGAGCGCCGTTCCGGAGAGCGCGAGCCCGATGAACAGGGCACCCAGCACGCGCCTGGGAGCGGTCAGAACACTATTGCCTAGCATGGTCTCCTCCTCGGTTTGCGGAAAAATCGATGCGGGGGTTTCGAAACTTGCCCTGGTGCCCGTTCCCCCTCTGGTCTGTCCCGGCGATTATGAAAGCGTCCCGTTATTTGTCAAGCGATACCAGATCGATAACCTCTACCACAGGCGCTCACCGCGCTCGAGCTGGGCGAGCATCTCGATCTGGAATTCCCTCGGCCCGAAGCCGAAGCGCTCGCCCGAGCGCTCGTAGAAAAACGGGCGATCGGTCTTCAAGCTGAATTCGCGCATCCACGCGAGTAGCGCCTCGTCGGGGTCGCGCCCGGCCGAGCGCAGGATATAGGCGGTCTTCGTTCTCCACCGGACCGGAATGATCAGCACGCCAAGCCGGTCCGGCTTGAACTCCTCCGGAAAGGGGCTTTCCTCCTGCAGCCACCCGCAGACGAAGTTCCGGCACGGATCGACCGGCCGGCGCTCATAGATGGTGCAGCATCCCTCTCCGCGGAAGTGACATGGCTGGCCCGGCTTCATCTCGTGGCCGAAGACCGTGCCCCTGACCCAGCCGTCGCAGCAGGCCGTGCAGGTGCCGCACCGCCGCGCTCCGTGCGTCACGGAGACCGGGTTGATATTCACCACAGCGCCGCAACAGTGCTTGTATTTCTTGCCGCTGCCGCAAGGGCAGGGATCGTTTCGTCCGACGGGCATGGGAAGGAGTCTAGCGCATTCAACAGCCTGCTAGACTTGACGCGCTCATGTCGACCTATTTCGTGATCCTCCTTTCGGTGCTTTCGAGCGTCGCCCATCGCGGCAGCAAGGTGCTGGTGTCGCTGGACGCGCTGCAGCTCGGAGCGAATTCCTTCACAGTAGGCGTTCTCGCCGCCCTGTACTCGGTGTTCCCGCTGCTGCTCGCCGTGTACGCGGGCCGGGTCTCCGACCGCGTCGGCGTGCGCTATCCGATCCTGTTCGGTTCGATGGGCATCACGGCGGGACTTTTCCTTCCGGCGCTGCACGAAGGCCTCGTGACACTGATCCTGTGTCCGGCGCTGATCGGGCTCGGGCATATCTTCTTCCACGTTTCGATCCACAACGCCATCGGATCGATCGGCGGCACGGCCGAGCGTACGAAGAACTTCAGCACCTTTTCGCTCGGCCAGTCGATCGCGACCTTCATCGGGCCGTCGCTTGCCGGATTTTCGATCGACGCGATGGGCTTCCGGCCGGCCTTCCTCCTGCTTGCTTCGATCTCGTCCACCGTGGCGCTGCTCGCGCTTCTGTTTGCAAAGAAGATCATGCCGCCGCGCGCCGAGCGAGAGGACGCAAATCATGGACAGGGCGCGTTCGACCTGCTGAAAGGAGCGCCCTTGCGGCGCACGCTGATCATGAGCGGGGTGACGCTCACCGGCATCGAGCTGTTCTCGTTCTATCTGCCCATCTACGGCCGATCCATCGGCCTCTCGGCTTCGGGAATCGGTCTCGTGCTCTCCAGCTACGCCGCGGCCGCCTTCGTCGTGCGGCTCCTCATGCAGGAGCTCGCGCGGCGTTTCACCGAAACAGGCGTGCTGACCGGCTCGCTTTTCATCGCCGCATCGACCTATGCCTTGTTCCCGTTCCTGTCGGGCGTTCCGATGCTGGTGGTGACCGCGTTCCTGCTCGGCCTGGGACTGGGCTCGGCGCAGCCGCTCACCATCATGCTGACCTACCACCACGCTCCGCCGGGACGCTCGGGCGAAGCGCTGGGAATGAGGCTGACGGTGAACAAGATCACCCAGATCTCGATTCCGCTGGTGTTCGGCGGCATCGGCGCCGTGTTCGGCCTCGCCCCGGTGTTCTTGGCCAATGCCGCTTTTCTGCTCGCCGGAGGAATCGTCTCGGTGAAGGATCTCAGAGAAGACCGGGTATCCAGCGTTTCACGCGCGCGAGGTACTCGCGGTAAGGGTCCCCGAAAAGGGCGGTGAGGCGCGTCTCGTCGTCGCGCACGCGCCGGTCGAACCACGCGGCGTGGTACACGAACACGGCCGCGGCTAGCCACGAGTCGAGCGCGAAAGCGAGCCCGGCGAGAAAAATCAGGTGCCCGAGGTACATCGGGTTGCGGCAGTAGCGATACGGTCCGCCTGTCACCATGCGCTCCGGCGGAATCGAGAGGCCGGGCCCGCCGCCACCTTCGCGCGAGCGATAGTTGCCGATGAGGCGGTACTGCAGGTATCCCCACGCGAGCAAGGGCAGCGTCCAGAGTTGAATTCGCGGCAGGCCCTGCTGGATCGCGGCCTCCGCTGCCAAGAGCACGATCGGCCAGAGAACGAAGGTGCGGTTCGAGGTGCTGGAGAGCCACCTCGCCGCAGCACGGCGGGCCCCGCTCACACCCTCGCCGGCTCGGTCTTCGGCATGAACAGGATGAAGAGATTCGCGGCGACGATCGTCCCCGCGAGAAAGGCGAAGGTCGCGGTCAGGCCGTAGCTGTCGGCGACCAGCCCTCCGAGGAGCGGCCCGACCGACGAGCCGAGCGCCTGCGCGCCGAAGAGGACGCCGATGCTCGTTCCGCCCATGTTCCTCGGCGTCGTCTCGAGGAGCCACGCCTGCAGCACCGGCCTGATCGCGTAGAGGAAAAAGCCGAGGACCGCGACGAAGAACACGAACGCGAGCGACTTGCCCGCGAGCGCCATGAAGACGAGCACCACGGCCGTCATCGCCATGCTGGTCATCATCACGCTCTTGCGGCCCATGCGGTCCGACAGGTGCCCGGCGACGGGCGCGGCGGCGAAGCCCGCGGTCTGCAGCGCGAACATGCAGGCGCCGACCCAGAAGGACGAATAGCCCATTTCGTACGCGAGGTACACCGGCAGGAACGTGAGCAGCGCGTTCTGTGTCATCGAGCGGAACGCGGAGCTCGTCGAAAGCAGGATGAGCCCACGGTTGCGAAACAGCGCCGGCACGCCGCGGAAATACTCACGCAAGGACTGTCTGCCCGTATCGCCCGAGGCCTCGCGCTTCTTTCCGCCGAGCTGCATCGTTCCGAGGAAAACGAAGATGAGGAGCGCGATCACGACCCCGGGAACGACGTTCAGGATCACCACTTCGCGCCAGGTGAGTACGGCGAGCAGCGCCCCCACGACGATGGGCGCGATCGCGTCGCCGACGTTCCCGCCCATGCCGTGCAGCGAGAGCACGAGGCCCTTCCTTTCCGGGAAGCGCCGCGCGAGCGTGGGAATCGCCGTCGGATGCCACAGGCTGTTGCCGAAACCCACCAGCGCCACGCAGCTGAGCAGCATCAGGTAGCTGTGGGTGAAGCCCATGAGCAGATATGGGAACCCTACCCAGAAGAGCGAGGTGGCCATCAGCACGCCTTTGCGGCCGACGGTATCGACGAGCACCCCGCCGGGGATATTCGCGACGGCGCCCGCGATGTACTGGCAGGTCATGATGAGACCGATCTGGCTGTAGGAAAGGTCCAATTCCTTCCCGATGATGGGCAGGATCAGATAGAAGGTCGCCGGATACCAGTGCGTGAGCGAGTGGCCGAGCGTGATCAGCCACATCTCGCGGTACGAGCCCCGGCGGGCTTCGGGCACGGCAACGGCGACGCTCATTCGGTTCTCCTCAAGCCGGATATTATCAATTTCCGGCGCGCCTCAGCACGACGTCCTCGAAGAGCTTGGTCCATTTCTCGGTCTCGTCGAGCGTGCGGATCGGATCGGTCTGCAGGATCTTCACGTTCTTGAGCGGCGAAGGCGCCTTCCTGTTGGCGGGCACGTAGTCCATGTCCACCAGATACCGCTGTCCCTCGCCCAGCATGTATTCGTAGAAAAGCAGGCCCGCGTTCGGATGCGGCGCGCGGCGCGCGATGCCGATGGCGTTGGACCGCGCCACGGCGGGCTCGAGCGCGAACCAGTCGATCGGCGCGCCTCTCTTCTTGGCCTGCTCGGGCATGTAGTTGTACAGAGTGAGCGCGAGCGGCACTTCGCCGGCGATCACCATGTTGTTGAGGAGCGTGTGCCCCGTGCGCGGAGAGATGCCGTTCCGCGCGACGAGGTCGCGGAAGAACTTGAGCCCCTTCTCGCCGCCGCCCATCACGTCGACCACGGAGGCGAACCAGTCCTGGTTTTTCGCCTCGATGCCGAGCTTGCCCTTCCACTTCGGATCGAGCAGGTCTTTATAAGTCCTGGGCAGGTCCTGCCTCTTGATGAGCTGGGTGTTGTAGGCCTGCACCCACACCGAGAGGAGCGTCGCAGCCCATTCGCGGTGCGCCGGCACCGACCCCGGCTGCAGGTCCTTGTGCACCGGGGAATTCACCGCCTGCAGGATCTTCTCGCGCGAGAGCGCCTCCATCTCGGGCGAGCCGAAATGGATGAGGTCCGCGTCGTACTTCTTCGCGGCCGCCTCGGCGAGCGTGCGCTGGAGCACCTTGTCCGTCCCCGCGCGCCAGATGTTGACCTTGACGCCGTACTTCGCTTCGAAAGGCCCGATCAGCGCCGGCTGGTCCCTGGGCGCGAAAGTGGTGTAGATCGTCAGCGTGCCCTCTTTCTTCGCCGCCGCGACGATTTTCTCCATGCGGTCCGCACCGCTGTAATCGAACAGCGTCTGCGCCCAGGCGCTTCCGGCGAGAAGTGTCCACGCGACCAGAGCGGCGGTGGATCTCTTGGTGTTTTTCATCAGTCTCTTCCTCAATCGCGTATGTCCTGCAAGAACCAGTCGGTGGGCAGGTCGCGCCCGAGCCCCTCGCGCCGCGCCCCTTCGTAGGCCGCCGCGGCCACGGCGAAAAACTGAGCGCCCTGGATGTTGCCGCGCTCCGAGTAGGAGATCTGATTTCGCGAAGTGCGGCCGCGGACCTTGCCCTCGATCACGTCGCCGAACCTGACGTCGTCGCCTTTGCCCGTCACCTGCGGCGCGCGCCGGCCCATCCGGTTCGTTCCCCACCGGGGGTCCTTCGGCCGCGCGACATATCCCAGATACTCGTCGGCCGTGGCGAGCTCGGGCCGCCCCACGGGCGCCGGCGCGGTGCCCAGCCGAAGCGTCCGATCGAAACGGGAAAGCGCCGCGTCATCGGGCCGGCCGCCGATCGAGATGACGTGCATCCCCGCCTCGAGCCACTCCCCCCGGATGACGGGCCGGGCGGAATCGGTGCAGGCGGCGAGAATATCCGCGCCACGATAGACCTCGCGCGGCGAATCAAAGGCTTCGCACTCGATGCCGTGGCGCTGCGCGATCTCGGCCGCAAACCGTTCGCGGTTCGCGCGAGTCGGACTGAACACCTTGATCCGCTCGATCTTCCTCACTTCCAGCAAGGCTTCCACATGCGACGCCGCCATGCCGCCCGAGCCGAGCATCCCGAGCGTGCGGCAATCCTCCCGCGCCATGATGTCGGTCCCGATGGCGCTGTCTGCCGCGACGCGCAGGTGCTGCAGGTGGCCGTCGTTGATGATGGCGAGGGGCGCACCGGTCTCGACATCCGTGAGAAACACCAGGCCGCAATAGCGGCCCGGGCGCGCGCAGTACTTCTCCTGCGTGCGCACGCCTTCATACTCGCGCTCGTAGACGATGTCGGATTTCATCCGGATGGCGAAGTAGCCGCCGGTGGAGCCCCCTTCCATCGTGCCCCACTGGTAGAACTTCCCGGGGTCGCGCGTCGGGATGCGGATGTCGATGCGCGGCCGGCAGACCGCCTCACCCGCGGCGAGGTCGCGGTACGCCGATTCCAGCGCCCGGCGCACCACCGCGGGCGTGAGCACGCGCCGCACGATCTCGTTGTCGATCAGCAGGGTCACCGGCCACCCTTCAGGATGATTTCCTCGTAGAGCTTCGCCCAGCGCTCGCCCTGATCGACGAGAAGCACCGGGTCGATGATTTTCAGCGAGCTCCGATCCAGCGCGGTGTGGATCTTCCTGCTGGTCGGAACCGACTTGCGATCCGCCAGGATCCGCTGCCCGTCGTCACCGATCATGAATTCGTAGTACAGCAGCGCCGCATGCGGGTGCGGTGCGCGCCTCACCACGGCGAACCCGTTGCCGTGCGCGATTGCCGGCGAGAGCGTGAACCACTCGAGCGGCGCACCTTGTGCTTTGAGCTGGTCGGCGGTGAAATTGTAGACGGTGAGCGCGAACGGCACTTCGCCCGAGGCGACCATTTGCGCGAGGAGGCTATGCCCTCTCCGGACCGACAGGCCGTTATTCGCCGCCAGGTCGCGAAACAGCCTCAAGCCCTTCTCTTCTCCCAGGGCTCGCACGACTTCCGCAAACCAATCTTCGTCCGAGGCCTCGATGCCGAGCCTTCCCTTCCACCGCGGATCGAGGAGGTCGGCGTAAGACGCGGGCAGGTCCGCCTGCTTGATGAGCCGCGTGTTGTAGGCCTGGACGAACACGCTCAACCGGGCCCAGGCCCACGCGCGATGCTCCGGCACCGCCGCCGGAATCAGGTCGGCGTGGTAGAGCGAGCGCACCGGCTGCAGCAGCCCCTGGCGGCGCAGCAGCTCGAGCGGCACCGAGTTGCTGTCCACCAGATCGACTTCGTCCCGCCCTGCCTGGGCTTCGGCCACGGTGCGCTGAAGGACCTTCTCCGAGGCGGCGCGCCAGGCGCGAACTTTCACGCCGTACTTCTTTTCGAACGCCGCGTTCAGCGTCGCGACATCTTCGGGGGGAAACGACGTGTACAGGCTGAGGAAGCCCTCGCGACGCGCGCCTTCGAGCAGGCGCTGGTGGCGGTCGGCGCCCTCGTACAGAGCCAGTCCCGCCAGCACGCCCCTCGCTTCCTGCGCCGCGACGGGCGAAGCGAGACACGCGACCGCGAGCAATGCGCACAAGGGTTTCATGCCTTCGACACCGTTTTCGCCGGATCTTTCTGCGCCGTTACGACCGCGTCGGACAAGCTCAGCTCGCGCGGCGCCACCATAGCCACCGCGCGGGCGCGCTGCACGGCCGGATCGAGGCCCGGCGGCGCGAGCCCGCGCTCGACCGCCTTCGCAGCGTCCATCAGCCGCTTGCGCGTTTTGACGATGCCGTTGTCCGAGGAGACGAGATGCTCGCGGCTGCGGTCCTGGATCGTCCCCATGCTTTCCTGTATCGCGGCGTCCTGGACGCCGACGCCGAAGACGCCGGAAAAGGTCTTTTTCTCCTTCTGCGCCGCCCGGTCGATCAGATAGTCGTTGCGCAGGTTCGCGACCGGGATGAAGGAGCCTTCGATCAGCGGCACATGGATGCCGCGCCCGGCATGGGCGGCCTCGCGTTCCGCGCCGGTGAGCGCCCGCTCCGGGTGATAGTCGATGCTGAATGTCCAGCAGTGCCCGTCGTCGATCGGAACGAACGCGTGGCCGCCGAAGGGATTGTCTCCGTAGGGGGGAAAGAAGCTGAAGCACGGCATCAACCACTGGGTGACCCGCCAGTAGTAGCGGTCCGTCCCCACGTCGCGGCGCGTCGCGACGTACAGGCCGGCAGGCGAAACCGTCGGGACGATTTTCGGATGCCGGTCGGCGAGGAGCATCGCGAGACTCTCAGGATCGCGCTTGAGCAGTGGGTCGTCGGCGACCGAGTGGCGGTGCAGGAAACCCGAATGAATGGAATCGAGGGCCCCCTCCATCGCCTGCAGGTAATTGCATTCCTGCAGGCGCTTGGAGACGTATCGATGGGCAGGCGGCACCTGAGTCCATTCGTAGGCCGGCTCGTCCGGCTTCTGGTGCGCCGGACCGAGATAGGCCCAGATCACCCCGGCGCGCTCGATCGCCGGATACGATTTGAGCTTGATGTTCTTGCGCATGCCGGACTCCTCCGGCTCCGAAGGCAGGTCCACGCACTGGCCCGTGGCGTCGTATTTCCATCCGTGATAGGGACAGCGGATTCCGTTCTCCTCGTTGCGCCCGAACCACAGGCTCACGCCCCGGTGAGCGCAGAATTCCTCGATCAGTCCGAGCCTCCCCTGCGTATCGCGAAAGGCGATCAGGCATTCGCCGAGCAGCTTGACCCGCACCGGGGCACCATCGGGCTCCGGCAGCTCCTTTCCAAGCAGCGCCGGCAGCCAGTAGCGCCGGAACAGTTCGCCCACAGGGGTTCCCCTGCCGACGCGCGTCAGTAGCTCGTTGCGCTCGGCTGCGAACATGGCCTAGTGCGACGCCGTGGGCGCCGGGACCGCGGTGCTGCGCCCATAGATGGTGTCCTCGAAGATCCGGGTCCAGCGGTCATAGTCGGCGAGCACCGCGTCGAGCTCGATGAACTTCAAGTCGAATTTTCTCAGATAGGGCTCGTTGCGGCGATGGGAGATGACGTGGTTCAACTCGGCGAGAAGCGCCTGGCCGTCGGAGAGGACGAAATCGTAGAAGAGGACCGCCGCGTGGGGATGCGCCGCGTGCTTCATGACGCCGATTCCGTCGGTGTAGGCGACGGTCGGCGCGAGCGCGAACCAGTTGATCGGCGCGCCGCTCTTCCGGGACTGCTCCGGCAAATAGCTGTAGAGAGTCAGCGCGAGCGGAATTTCGCCCGCGACGACGAGGTTGTTGAGCAGAGCGTTGCCGTTTCGCACCGTCAGGCCGTTCGTCGCCACCAGATCGCGGAAGAATTTGAGACCTGTCTCGCCGCCCATTTCCCGCACCAGCGTGAAGAACCATTCCTGTTCCTTCGCTTCGACCGCGATCCGCCCTTTCCAGCGCGGGTCGAGCAGGTCCCTGAACGTTTTCGGAAGCTCCTCGGGCTTTACCCTGTCCGTGTTGTAGGCCTGGACGAAAATATAGACGCGAGGGCCGGCCCACTCGCGATGAGGTGCGACAGCCTCGGGAATCAACTCAAGCGGGTAGGGCGAGCGGACTTCCTGGAGCAGGCGCTCGCGGTGCAGCAGCTCCATCTCCGGAGACGGGTTGTGCACGACGTCCACGTCGAAGCGCCCCGCTCGCGCCTCGGTCACCGCCCGCCGCAAGACGTTGTTCTTGCCCGAGCGCCAGATCTTGACCTTGATGCCGTAGCGGCGTTCGAACTCCGAGACGAGGCGGATCAGGTCCTTTTCCGCCATGGATGCGTACAGGGAAAGCGAGCCCTCCCGCCTGGCGCCGGCGAGGAGGCGCGCCGAGCGATCGGCGCTCTCGTCGAGCGCCGGGGACGGATTGTGCTGCGCGAAAGCGGCTGTCCCGGCGGCGCAGGCGAGGAGGAAAAGCGCCGGGCGCGACAGCATGCGACCCGAAAGCCCTACGCGGGCTCTTTGGTCCTGCGTCCGAGATATTTCTCGACGAGCTCGGCGCCGAGCACGATCTTGGCATCGTACTCGGGAGCGTCCTCGATCTGTTCCAGGTCGTTCAGCCCGCAGTACTTGTAGATCCGGTTGATCGCCGAGACGAGCCGCACCGGCTTGTCCGGGCTCGCGTTGAAATGCTGGTGGATCGTGTTGGGCGGGATGTAGATCACGTCCCCCGCCTCCCACTCCCAGCGCTTCAGCTCCGCCTGCGGCTTCCAGTGATACGTGTCGGTGATCTCCACGTCGCAGTCCTGGTGCAGGTCGTAGCCGCGGCCCTCCACCACGTACAGGCACTCTTCGGCCAGGTGCCGGTGCCTGCCCGAGCGGCTGCCCGCCGGGATGATCTGCATGTACGCGTCCACCGTCTCCATGCGCGTGTTCATCTGCTCGTTAAGCAGGTGCTTCAGGAGCCCCTGGCGCGACATCTCCCAGGGCATGTCCTCCGGGTGCAGGATTTTCCGGCGCTTGGCGTTTCTCGCCGGCGTGGCAATCGCGTTCTCGAGCAGGCTCTGATACAGCTTCTGGTGCGCGCTGCCGCGCATCCAAGCTTTCGATTCACCCCAGGCCATATGCGACTCCTCTTCCTAGCGGGGACAGACCACGTTTTCCACGCTCGGGGAAAGACTCCGAAAAACGTGGTCTGTCCCCGGTTTTCAGTGGTTGTAGTTTTCCTCGAAGTGCCGCGGAACGAAGCCCGCGCCCTCGGGCGTCGCTTCCTTCGGCCGCGGGATGACGGTCTGCTGGAACATCAGGTTCATGAACAGGACCATCGGCTTGGGCTTCAGGACGAGCGCTCGGGCGGGCTTCACCGGATCGGCGTTGAAGTGCTGATGCACGCAGTTCATGTGCACGATCGCGACATCTCCCGCCGACCAGTCGTAGCGCACGCCGTCGTGGATCTCGTAGCCCTTGCCATCCAGAATGTAGAACGCCGCCTCGTTCACGTGGCCGTGCTTTTGCGTCCGGCCCCCCGGGCCGTATTCCTCCAGATGCACGTGCAACGTCTGCGCAAGGCCGTCCACCGGCTCGATGAAGTGTTTGCTGAAGGACTGAGGGCCGTCGTTGAAGAGGAGGTCCTTGCCCTTGATCACGCGCGGCAGGCCCCTCAAGCGCGCGAGCTCTTCCTTGAGGCTGTACTGTCCCTGGATGCCGCGTACGAAGACGCGGTCCTTCTTGCTGCTGTAGTGCGATTCCTTGGCCATGGCTTGCTCCGTTCGTTTACCGTCCCTTGCCGAAAATCTCTTCGTACAGCTTCACCCACTTGTCGTACTCGTCGAGCGTGACGCGCGCGTCGACAAACTTGAGCGGCAGCTTGTTGAGCGGCGTGTCGACTTTTTTGCTCGTCGGCACGAAGTCGCGCTGCGCGAGGATCTTCTGGCCTTCCTCGCTGATCTCGAAGTCGTAGAAGAGCACCGCGGCGTGCGGGTGCGGGGCGCGGCGCGCCACGCCGACTCCGTTCGGCCGCGCGATCGCCGTGCCGATGGAGAACCAGTCGATCGGTGCGCCCTTGCCCTTGAACTGTTCGGCCTTGTAATTGTATACGGTCAGCGCGAGCGGCACCTCACCCGACACGACGAGCTGCGTCAGGAGCGTATGCCCCTTGCGCACCGACACGCCGTTTTTTGCGACGATCTCCTTGAAAAGTTTCGTGCCCTTGGCCTCGCCGAGATCGCCGAACAGGCCCGCGAGCCAGTCCGAGTCCTCCTGCTCGATGCCGAGTTTGCCTTTCCACTTCGGGTCGAGCAGATCTTCCCAGGTCTTCGGCAGGTCCTGTTTCCTCACCGCTTGGGTGTTGTAGGCCTGCACGAACACGTTCAGGCGCGTCCCCACCCACTCGCCGTGAGGGCGCATGGCCGGCGCGATGAGATCGGCGTGGTGCGGCGATTTGACCTGCTGCAGGACCTTTTCGCGGTGCAGCGATTCCATCTCGGGCCCGTTGGTCTCGACGACGTCGACGGTGTTGCGGTTGGCGCGCGCTTCGGCGACGGCGCGCTGCAGCACCTTCTCCGAGCTCGCGCGCCATACGTTGACCTTCACTGCGTATTTCTTCTCGTAGGCGCCGACCAGCGCTCCCATGTCGTCGGACTGCGCCGAAGTGTAGAGGTTGAGCTCGCCCTCCTTCTTGGCGCCCTCGATCACTTTCCGCAGGCGCTCGGGACCCGCATACAGGCCGACGTCCGCGGCCGTGGCGTTCGGTTTGACCTGCGCGAGAACGGGCGCGGAAAGAACCGCGCCCGCAGCGAGCAGGCTCGCGAGAAGACTGAATCCAGGCATCTTCATTCGGCTTCCTTCTGGATCTTCTGGCCTTTGAGGAAGAGATCCGACCAAAGTTTCTCCCAGCGGTCGGCCTCGTCGAGGGTGATCACCGGGTCGATCATCTCGAAAGGGAACTTGTTGAGGTGCGTGTCCACCGCGCGGCTCGAGGGCACGCGGTTGCGCTCCTTCAGGATCGTCTGACCTTCGAGGGAGAGCATGAAGTCGGAAAAGAGCAGCGCCGCGTAGGGGTGCGGGGCGCGGCGCGCCAGGCCGATCGCGTTCGGGCGCCCGAACGTGGGCTTGAGCGCCTTCCAGCGGATGGGAGCACCTTTTACCACCAGCCGCTCGGCGTTGTGATTGTAGATGGTGGCGGCGAGCGGGATCTCGCCCGAGGCGACGAGCTCGGCCATCAGCGTGTGGCCGCTGCGTATTTCGGGCCTCGCCGCGGCGAGTTTCCTGAAGAATGCGAGGCCCTTCTCCTCGCCCATCGCCTTGACCATGGCGCCGAACCAGTCGACGTCGCTCGCTTCGATCCCGACCTTCCCCGCGAAGCGCGGGTGAAGCAGGTCTTCGTAGGTATCGGGCACCTCGTTCGCCTTGACGAGATCGGTGTTGTAGGCGATGGTGAAGAAGTTGAAGCGGTCGGCAACGTAGTGCCGGTGCCTGGGAAAGGCGGCCGGGGGCAGGTCCTTGAAGTGCGGGCTGAAGAACTCCTCGAGCAGCTGCTCGCGGTGCATCGCTTCCATCTCCGGGCCGTTGGTCTCCAGAATGTCGCAGGCGAAGCGCCCGGCGCGCGCTTCGGCGATGGCGCGCTGCAGGACCTTCTCCGAGCTCGAGCGCCAGAGCTGGACCTTCACGCCGTATTTCCTCTCGAAGACCTCGACGATCGGCACCGAGTCCTTGAGGTTCAGGGAAGTGTAGACGACGACCTCGCGTTCTCTCCTCGCACCCTCGAGGATCCTTTTCTCGCGATCGGCGCCCCGATACAGGTAGATCTCCCGGTTCTTCCCCGCATCCCGCCCGCTTTGAGCGAATGCGAAACCGGGAAGAAGGGCCGTTCCGATCGCGCCCACAAGGATCCGCCTGCGGCGGGAATCGACTCCACCGCGCATGCCTCGTCTCTCCTCTGCCGGAAGGCCTCTTGGGACCTTCCTATGAAAAATTCGGGCGGACGCCTTGGCGCCCGCCCGGGTCCTGCCGCCTCAACACCCGAAGGTGTCTCGACGCGCCGCCTTTAAAAGCTGTACGCGATGCCCACCGCGACTTGATTGATGTCTTCGCCGGGGTTCGGCGTTTGAGGCGAGTCGTTGAAACGCGCCGAGGTACCATTCGTGAGCCGGGAGGCGAGCCCGAACAGGTAAGTGCTCGGATCGAAGGAATAGGTGAGTCCGGCCGCGATCAGGCTGCCTTGGAGCCCGCTGGTGCTGCAGTCCTGGTTGACCAACGAGCAGCTGCCTGCGGTCGCCCTGACGTAACTGAGGGCCGTGCGCCACTGGCTGGTCCAGCGTGCCTCCCAGATCAACACAGCCGCGGTGTTCTTGTATTGCTGGAAGCTGGTGGCGGCGGCACCGCCGCTTTCCCTGTATTGCTTCGTGTTCACATCCGCCTCGTGGTCGCCGATCTTGAATACCGCCGTCAATTGAACCGCCCCGTCCTTGGAGTGGGCGTCCGGATTGTTGTCGTTCCGAGTCGCGGTGACTCCGGCTCCGGCTATGTTTACGGCGTTCGAGCCGCCGAACAGGTCGTAGTGCATTTCGCCGGCTGCGGCGAGGTACAACGGGCCTTGCTCCCACTTGACCCCCAGCGAGACCACTCTCGGAAAGCGGCCCGTCGGAACGATGCCGGTCTCGGTGGGACTTCCGATCGAGTACTGCAGCGCGACCTGCACTCCTCCGGGGATCGTCGGCGAGGCATAGTCGATCGAGTTCGCGCGCCGCAAGTTGAAGCTCGAGGCCGAGCTGGTGCCGACGCCAATCTTGCGCGACACGTTGTTCGCCGTCACGAAGTTGCCGCTCGAGACGCCGAGAAAGCCCAGCGTGTCGCCGTACTTCTTGAACGGGGTGTCCATGTTGCCCAGCCTCACCGTGCCCCAGCCGGTTTCCAGGCCGGCAAACGAGTCGCGGTTGGCAAAGGAAGTCGTGGAAGTCGCATTGCCGCTTGCATTTCCCTCGTCGATATTGACGGTCTGCTCCAGCTGGCCGATCGCCCTCAACCCGCCGCCGAGGTTCCTGCTCCCGCGGAAGCCGAGATAGGTGTTGCTGATCTGCATTTCCCACCTGTGCACGAGGCCGTTGACTCCGGTCGGCGAAATCGAGAGCGTAGACCCGCCCGCGCCCGCTGCCGTGGCCCCGCTGCTGCCGTCGTGGGTCATTTCGGGATAGAACTTGCCGTAGATCTCCCATTTGTCGCTCGCTTGTTGCGAGTAGGCAGACGGCGCCGCAAGCGCCGCGCCGACAGCCAAGACCATCGCCTTTCTGTTCAGACTCATCGTTTCCTCCTTCGCCTGATGATTTTTCAGAGTGCGCCCGGACATTTCTCGTCCGGTTTCGCCCTCCGCCCCCGATGTTCCTTCATGCGGAACAATAATCGGTGATACGGAACATCTGCGTTGCAACTTACCCTCCGACCGCGGCGCTGTCAACGGAATGCAAGCTGGGCGGCGCAGGCGGGCGATCAGCGCCCGTACGCCTCCAGCTTATAGCGCCGCGGCTTCAGCGCCCGGCAAATCTCGCGGTTGACGCTGGCTTGCGGCAGCGCGATCCCCGCCTCGGCCGCCATCTCGGCGACGATCGCCATGTCGTCCTCGGCCCAGGCCATGGTCTGGCTGCCCCACTTCTCGAGGGGTCCGTTGGCGCAACTCGACCTGAGGAGCGCACGGCGCAAGACCTCGACGTCGGCGCCGTAGTGCCGCGCGAGCGCGAGCCCCTCGTGGTCGGCGACCAGGCAGGCCCACAGGATCAGATTGTTGACGGCCTTGGCGACCTGAGCGGTGCCGACGCCGCCGGTGTGCACCACGTCGGACGAATAGGCGCGGAGCACCGGGGTCAGACGCGCGACGAGCTCCGCGCTGCCGCCCACGAAAGAAAGCAGCGTGCCGCTGTCCGCGGCTTCGCCGCCGCGGCACACGGTCGAATCGACGACGTGCAGGCCGGCGCCTTCACATTCCGCGGCCAGAGTCTGCACGGTTTTGGGATGAATCGTGCTCAGGATCGCGACGATCGTGCCCGGCCTCGCCTTGCGAAGCGGTCCGCCTGTTGCGAGAAGTTCCTGCACTTCGCGATCGAAGCCGACGCAGACGAGAATCGCGTCGCTCCCGGCGGCGAGAGATTCCGGGCCCGCGGCCCATTGGGCACCGAGCTTCTTCACCGCACCTGCCCTGGCTGGGTCCAGGTCGCAGGCCTGGGTCGCAAATCCCTTGCGAACCAGATGCCCGATGATGGGCGTGCCCATGCGCCCTGCGCCGACGACGCCGACGCTTCTCAGTTCGCTCGGAACTGCGGTCTTCGTCATTCTCCCCTCCGGTTTTCAGCGCTTCTGCGTGATGGTGTCAAGAAGTGCCGGCGTCCCCGCCTTGACCTTCGCGATCGCGCGCTTGAGCGCCGCGGCGACTTCGTTCGGATCCTCGATCGGGCCTTCGGCGTACCAGCCCATCGAGCGCGCCATCGTCGCGAAGTCGGGCGCGGGATCGTCCATGTCCATGCCGATGTGCGCGCGCGCTACCGGCGTGCCGCGCAGCTTGGCCATCCGGATCTGGTGCTCCCAGTCGTTGTAGTAGGCGCGGTTGTTGTACATGACGACGAGGAGCGGGATCCTGTGCTTCGCCGCGACCCACATCGCGCCCGCGTCGAACATGAGATCGCCGTCGGGCTGCAGGTCCACCACCAGGCGCTTGTTCTCCCGGTGCGCGAGCGCGACGCCGAGAGAAATGCCGAACTGGGTCGCCGTGCCGAGCGACCGTCCCGGGTGCCGGTAGGGACGATCGAAATCCCAGAGCTTGCGCGTCCATTCTTCGAGGGTGTTGGCGGTGAGCACCCAGTCCTCGTCCTTGATCGCTTCCCACACCTCGGTGGCGAGCCGCGGCAGCATGATCGGGCTCGCGTCCCAGTCCTCGCGCGCCTCTTTCGCCCAGCGCTCGCGCTTGGCCTGGCTTTCCCTGGCCGTCTCGGCCGCGCGCGCCTGAGCCCGCCCCTTGAACTTGGAGTCGCTCTTCGAACGATCCCTGAGGAGCGCGCTCAACATCGGAATGGCGAGCGAGGTATCGGCGAGGATGCGCACGTCGGCGTGATGCAGGCGCTGGTAGTCGAGCGCCCAGCTGGAGAGCTCGAGGTCGCCGAAGCCGATGTCGATCCACTTCGCCCCGTCGGGCACGATCGATGTGCGCTTTCGCGTGGCGCTCACGAGTTCGGTCGTCGGCCGCTCCCAGTCTCGCGTATCGAGGCAGACGATCAGGTCGGCGTCGCGGAACACGTCCTTCGCCATGCTCATGTTGAGCGGATGGCGCGTCGGGAAGTTGAGACGGCTGTCGACGTCGTATACAGGGATTCCGCCCGTCTCGGCAAGCTCGACGAGCGCAGGAAAGCCTCCGGGCTCCCGGCCGACATACTCCGCGATGATCACGGGCTTCTTCGCCGCCGCGATGAGATCGGCCGCATCGGCAAGCGCTTTCGGCTCCGGCGCGAGGCGGCTGGGCACTCTGGCCGCCTGCTGCGGCGGCAGCGGAACCTCGTGGTCGAGCTTCTGCTCCTGCAGCCACGCGTCGTAGCACATGTAGATCGGACCCTGCGGCTCGGTCATCATCACAGCGTAGGCGCGCGCGAAGGCCTCGGGCGCTCCATCGATCGCGTGTGGCTGGTAGTCCCACTTGGTGTAGGCGCGCACCGCCTCGCCCTGGTTCTGGGCCGTGTGGATCCAGTCGATGCGCGGGCGGCGCTTGGTCTCGTCCATGGGACCCGTCGCGCCGATGATGAAGATCGGCGCCCGGTCGATGTACGCATAGTAGATGGCCATGTTGGCGTGCAGGAGGCCCACGAGGTTGTGCAGGATCGCGACCATAGGGCGGCCAGCAGCCTTGGCGTAGCCGTGCGCGATCTGCACCGCCGTCTCCTCGTGCTGGCACAGCATCATGGTCGGGCGGTTCTGCCCGTAGTTCACGATCGAGTCGTGCAGCCCGCGGTAGCTCGCGCCCGGATTGATCGCCGCGTGCGGGAGCTTGTAGGCGTGCAGCAGGTCGACGATCACGTCGGAGGCCCAGCGCTCCTTTGCCGCTGTCGTCGAACTCTTGTTCCTTATCGGTTTGGGCACGGTTTCAGGCGGCTTTGAAGGCCACGCATTTTTCTGGATGAAGTTTCACGTAGAGGGCGTCTCCGGTGGGGGTTCTGAGGGAAGGATGAGCTCGCGATAGCAGGACGCGGCCGCCGAGCTTCACCTGGAAGTCGATGAACTCACCGAGAAACACCTTCTGGTCGACCCGCGCCTCCCAGACGTTGCTCCCTTGAGGGCGCTCTTCGGCGAGCTCGACGTCCTCCGGGCGCACCGAGAGGACAACGCGGTCGTTGCCGCGCAAATCGTCGTCCGACAGGACTTCGACCTCGCCGAACTCGGTGCGCACGCGGAAATGCCCGGGCTCGGCGCCGCGGCCGAGAACCGTGCCGTCGAGAAAATTCGTCGTTCCGACGAAGTCGGCGACGAACTGGCTGCGCGGCCGCTCGTAGATCTCGCGCGGCGTGCCGATCTGCTGGATATGACCCTCGTTCATCACCGCGATCGAGTGCGACAGCGCGAGCGCCTCGCTCTGGTCGTGGGTCACGTAGACCGTGGTGATCCGCAGCTCGCGCTGCAGGCGTTTCAGCTCGAAGCGCATGAGCTCGCGCAGCTTCGCATCGAGGTTGGAGAGCGGCTCGTCGAGGAGCAGCAGCTGCGGCTCCATGACGAGCGCCCGCGCGAGCGCGAGGCGCTGCTGCTGTCCGCCGGAGAGCTTGGTCGCCTCGCGGTCGGCAAGCTCATCGAGCTGCACCGCCTTGAGGACGCGCTCGACTTTGTCGCGGATCTCCTTCCTCGAAAGCCTGCGCTCGCCCACTTCGAGCGGGAAGGCCGCGTTCTGGAAGACGTCCATGTGCGGCCAGATGGCGTAGGACTGGAACACCATGCCGAAGCCGCGCCGGTTGGGCGCGACGAAGACGTTCCGGGCCGACGAATACACCACGCGGTCGCCGACGCTGATCTCGCCCGCGCGCGGCCGCTCCAGGCCCGCGATCGAGCGCAGCGTCGTGGTCTTGCCGCAGCCGCTGGGCCCCAGTAGCGTGAACAGTTTTCCCTCCGGCACGTCGAACGTCACGTCCTGCGCGGCGCGCACGATCTCGCCGCGTTCGTTGGGGTATTCGGTGTAAAGCCCTTCGACTTTCAGCACGCGGTTCTCCGGATCACTCCTTGACTCCGAATCTCTTGCCCAGCCATTGGGCGAGCATCACCAGGACGAAGAGCGCCAGGATGAACAGCACTCCCAGCGCCGACAGCTCCACGTACTGGCCGTTCTCCCACAATTCCCAGATGGTGATCGACAGGACTTCGGTGCCCGGGCTGTAGAGCAGGATCGAGCTGGAGAGCTCGCGGATCGAGACGATCATCACGTAGATCCAGCCCGCGACCAGCCCGGGCTTCAGGAGCGGCAGGATGACGCGGCGAAACGTGGTGCCCCAGGAGGCGCCGCTCATCGCCGCCGACTCCTCGAGTTCCTTGTGGATCTGCAGCATCGAGGTCGTGTTGTAGCGCAAGCCGTAGGGCATGAAACGGGTGATATAGGCGATGAACATGATCCAGATCGTGCCGTAGATGCCGATATCGAAATTCAGGTAGAAGATCATGATCGAAAGGCCGAGCACGAGGCCCGGAAAAACCATCGGCAGCGAGGCGACGTTGTCGAGGAGCCAGCGTCCGGGGAGCTTGGTCTTGACGACGATCCAGCAGATGACGGAAGTCACGAGCATGATCACCGTCGCGCTGCCGAATGAGAGGATCAGCGTGTTCCACACCGAGCGCGCGAGGTTCGGGTAGGTGAAGATGAAGCGGTAGGGGTCGAGGGTGAGGTTGTGCAGCGCCTGCCAGGAGGGCACCGAGTAAAACCTCTGGAACGAGGACCACAGCAGCACCGCGAAGGGCAGCACCACGATCAGGAGGAAGTACACGATGAAGATCGCGGCGGCGAACCAGCGCCAGGGCCCGAGGTCGATTCTCCGCGGCCTGAAGCCCTTGCCGGTCATGGTCGCGTACTTGCTCCCGCGGCTGGACAGCCGCGAAACGAAGTACACGCCGATGGTCGTCATCACGAGCAGCGTCATCGCGTAGGCGGAGGCGAGCCCGATCTGGCTCGGATAGCGATGCACCGCCTGGTAGATCGCCGAGGTAAACACGTGGATTCCGACCGGCAGCCCGAGGAGCGCGGGCACCTCGAAGGACTCGATCGCGCGCACGAAGAGCATCAGCAGAGTCGCGAGGATCGCCGGCCAGGTGAGCTTCAAGGTCACCCGGTATGCGACCTGGAAGATGTTCGCCCCGCTCATGGTGGCCGACTCCTCGAGCGAGGGATCCATCGCGCGGAAGGCGGCGGTCATCAGGAGAAACGCCATCGGAGAGTAGTGCAGGCCGTCGACCCAGATCATCCCCAACAGCGAATAGACGTTGAACAGGGGCTTTTCCAGCCCGAACCAGTTCTGCAGGGCGAGGTTGAGGATCCCGATCTTGGGGCTGCCGAGCAGGATCCACGCGACCGTGAAGAGGATCCCCGGGATGATGAGCGGGATGATCGACAAGGCGAAGAAGAGCGTCTTGAAGGGCGTGTTGGTGCGCTCGTTCATCCACGCGAGCGCCGTCCCGAGAAGGAAGGCGAACAGCGAGGCGCCGAAAGCGAACTTGAGCGAGTTCCAGAAGAGCCGAAGAGTTTCGCTCGAGCCGTAGGCCGAGGTGTAGTTGTCCAGCGTGAGCACGGCGGCCTTCGCCGCAGTCTGCGGCGTGAAGAAGCTCTGCCAGAGGAGGAACGCGAGCGGAACCACGGCGATGTAGACCGTGAAGGCCACGCAGAGCCAGATCACGACCCATTTCCAGTCGAACGAGCGCCGCAGCGTGAACGGGGCCGCAGCCGTCATCGCGGGATGACCCGCCTGCATCGATTTCCTCCTCGTGATGCGCCGCCGACCGGACGCTCTCCCTCGCGTCGGCGGCTTCTGCCGCGCGTTCCTTTATATGGAACTTCGGTCCTGAGCGGCAGTGCGGCGCAATCTATCAACCGCGCCTCGCCGTGTCAACGAAGAATCGCGGGCCTTCAGCGAATATCGAGCTCGATGTCGCGCAGCACCGGGTCGTCGGCGCGCGCGATCTCGTTCTCGATGAGCGCGCCGCACCCGGGGCAGGTGAACTGCCGGAACACCGGCCGGTCGTCTATGTAGCGGCGGTAGTCGCCGATGTTGGGGTTCGCTGAGCTCACGTCCGATTCGCGCCGCACGCAGTGGTCCTTGTAGTTGTCGCGCACGGGCCCCAGGTCGGCGGCGCACTTCGCGCAAGCCGTGCGCAGGCCGCTACCGTTGCGGCGCACGTCGAGATTGTCGGTGACACGCGCTACGACTTCGCCTGCGAGTTTTTCCACGGCGCCGTCTTTCCGGCGGTTCGCCTCGCGCCGCTCGGCGCGCAGCTTCTTCGTCGCCGCCGCATCGACACCCCAGCCGGGGGTGATGACCACGCCGTAGATTTCGCGCGCCGCCTCGGCCGACACGGAGCGCTGCTCGATCACGTCATCGCGCACTTTTTCCGGATCGCGCTCGAGCGGATCGCCGAAGCCCCCCGCCGCGGACCAGATCACGGCGTAGACGTCGTCGGGCTTCTGGAGGAAGTTTTCCTCGCGGAGCGCAAGCGTCACCTCCTCGCCCTTCAGCTCCGCGATGTCGCCGGGAATCCGGCTTTGCTCCAGGCGTTCGAAAATATCGGTCGCCCGCTTGAACTTGTACACGTTCACCGAGCCGGGGTAGCCCGCCATCATGCCGGGCGAAGTGGGGATCGCGTTGCCCGAGGAGAGCGTGTCCTGCGTGATCGCGTCGGTGCGATGCGGGATGAAGCACGACTCCGCCGAGAGCCCGCCGCGGAATTTCCCGGCGCCTCCCGAATCGATCACTTCCTTGCGGTACAGGAACAGGAGCGGAAAAGTCTGCTCGGTATGCTCGACGTTGGGCAGCTTGCAGATGGGCGTGCGCGACTGGCCGCCGGTGGAAATGCCGTCTCCGGTTGCAAAGGCGCCGATCGCCCCGCCGATGGGATCGACGAGGATGTAACCGTAGCGCTCGCCCCATTGGTCGGTGCCGCGGAATATGGTGGCCGGCCACTGGCTGGTGCCGCCGATGCACATGATGTCCTTTCGCATCTCGGGATCCGCGTGGATCATCTTCGAGAGCACGTTGTACGCGGGGTAGAGCGAAATCTCCATGGCCTGGATCGGCGCGGTCGAGACCGATGCCGGGAAATTGGCGCAGTTGAAAGTCCCCGGGGTAGGATCGAACTCGACGTGGCGCAGCGCCCCGCCGATCGAGAAATACTGGTCCCAGCAAAGGAGCTGGTTGAACGCCACCATGATCGCGCCGCGCCAGCCGGAGTAGGTCGCATTCATCGCGCCGTCCTGCGGCGCCGTGCCTTCGTTCTCGAAAACGAGCTTCGTGCCTTTCTTGCGCAGCGTCAGCATCACCTGGTGCGTGCGCCGGTCGCCGGGGCGGCAGCATTCGACGTAGCTGCGCTCGCGCCACACGCCGTCCGGCAGGCGCTTGAGCTTGCCGAGAAAGGCGCGCTCGCCGTTGTCCAGGATCTTGCGCATGACACCCTTCACGACCTCGGACCCGTAGCGCCCGATGAGCGCGAGCACGCGGTCGCGCGCGGTGATGTTGCCGGCGAGCTGGGCCCGGAAATCGAGCGCCACCGCCTCGGGCTTGCGCGAGGAGCGCAGGTACAGCTCCTCGATGTCGCGGCGGATCTCGTTCCCCTCGACGATCTTCACCGGCGGGATGCAGATGCCTTCCTCGAAGGCGTTCTCCGCCGAGCCGCAGAACGAAGACGGCGTGATGCCGCCGAGGTCGTACTGGTGCAGGCAATTGGTCACCCAGCAGAAGAGCTCCCCCTTCCAGAACACCGGGCAGATCAGCATCACGTCCTGCTGGTGCGCCGCGCCCACCCAGGGGTCGTTGGCGAGGAACATGTCGCCCTCGCGGATGCCCGGATTATCGCTGCGGTATTCGAGCACCCACTTCACCTGCGTGTCGGTGACGCCGGACATGTACTGCATGTAAGGCCCGAAGTACACGAACTCTCCGTCCTCGGTGAGGATGGAAGGATTGAGATCGAGCGCGTACATCGCCACGGGCGAGCCGGACAGGCGCTGGATCGTGGCGCCGTGCTCCTCGTTGACGTGCCACAGGCTGTGGCGGATCACCTCGTAGGTGATCGGGTCGATGTTCTTCGCGCTTTTTCGATGCAGCTTCAACTTGGGCGAGATGGAAAGCTCCTTCGGCGGCACATAGCCCATGTTCCTGCCGTCGAAGACGGTGTCTTTCATCTCGCTTACTTTCATGCCTGTTTCCCGAAATTGATTTCGAAGTTGCCGTACGCGTCCACCTTGAGCGAACGTCCCGGATGCACGACGACGGTGGTGTCGGTCGTCTCGATGACGGCCGGGCCTTTGACCGCGTTCCCCGGAACGAGGAAGGCTCCGTCGAGAATCGGCGTCGCCACCGGCTTTTTCAGGTCGGCCCAGTAGATGCTTCGTTTGCCGCAGCTTGCTCTCGAATCGATTTTCGCCGAGAGCTTTTTCGCCCTCGTGAGCCTCGGCCGGGGCGTCGCGGCGGTCGCGCGCAGGCGCAGCGTCACGATCTCCAGCCGCGCCTCGCCGTAGGACGAACCGCTCCCGTACAGCTGCTCGTAGCGCGCGGTGAAGCGCCTGCGCAACGTTTCGAAGAAGGCGTCTTTCACGCGCTTCTCGGGGAGCACCACCTCGACCTCGTTGATCTGGCCGCGATGGCGCATGTCCAGCGAGAAGGCGAAGCGCCGGCGCGCCTTGTCGATGCCGTCCCTGTCCATCTGCCCGTTTGCTTTCTGCTCGAGCGCGTCGAACGTCGCGTTGACGCGAGCAGCCTCGAACGGGCTCGCCTGGATGTCGACCTGCTCGTAGACGTGCAGGATATCCGCCGAGGCCGCGCCGAAGGCGCACCAGGTGGAGGCGATCTCCTTCTGCGGCACGATCACTTTTTGCACGCCGAGCTCGCGGGCGAAGACGCCCGCGTGCGCCGGGCCCGCGCCGCCGAAGGCGAAGAGCACGAAGTCGCGCGGATCGAAACCCTTCTCCACGGTCGTCTTGCGGATGATGTCGGCCATCTTGAACTCGGCGATCCTGGCGATTCCGCTCGCCGCCTGCATGAGCGAAATGCCGAGCGCCGATGCGATGCGCTGCACCGAGTCCACCGCCTTCCTCCTGTCGAGCTTGATGCGCCCGCCGAGAAAATTGTCCGGATTGATGGTCCCGAGCACGACATCGGCGTCGGTGACGGTGGCAATGGTCCCGCCCTTGCCGTAGCAGACCGGCCCGGGGTCGGCGCCCGCCGATTCCGGGCCCACCGCAAGCGTCTTCGCGGCCGGATCGACGCGCGCAAGCGACCCGCCGCCCGAGCCGATCGCCTGGATGTCGACCTTGGGCAGGAAGTATTCGTACTGGGCGACGTTGGAAACGAAGGAGTAGGCGGGCTGCCCGCCGTAGATGATTCCGACGTCGAACGACGTTCCGCCCATGTCGGTGGTGATGATGTTCGGAACATCCATGAGCTTGCCGAGGTACAAGGAACCGGTCACGCCCGACACCGGGCCCGAGTCGAGCGTGAGGAGAGGCGACCCGATCGCACGGTCCACCGAGATCGAGCCGCCGCCGCACTGCGTGATCTGAAGCGGCTGCGCGTAGCCGGATTTCTTCAGCTGCCCGTCCAGGTTGCCCAGGTATTTCGCCATCACCGGCCCGATGTAGGCGTTCAGCGCGGTCGCCGTGACGCGCTCGTACTCGCCCCACTTGGGAGCGATATCGGTCGAGCAGCAGACGAACAGATTCGGAGCGATCTTCCCGATCATCTCCTTCACGCGCTGTTCGTGCCGCGGAAACTTGAACGACCAGAGAAAACACACGGCGATGGCCTCGACGCCGGCTTCGACCAGGCGCTCGATCGCGGTCTGGGCTTCGGACTCGTTCAACGAAACGACCACCTCGCCGAAGCAGTCGACGCGCTCCGACACGCCCTCGATCAGGCGCTTGGGCACGATCGGCACCGGCTTCTGGCTGGAGGGGAAGTGAACCACCTTGGCGATATCGCGCGAGGAGACGCCGCGCGAGCCGCGCATGATGTGGATCGCGTCCTCGTGGCCCCGCGTCGTGATCAGGCCGACGCGCGCGCCTTTTCTCTGGATCAGCGCGTTCGTGCCGACCGTGGTGCCGTGGGTGAGCACCGCGACCTCGCTGCAGAACTGTTCGAACGAGAGGCCGAGCCGCTCGGCCGCCACGCGCATCGCGGCGAGCATGCCCTCGGCGAAATCGGGTGGGGTGGAAGAGGATTTCGTCGCGGTGATGTGGCCGTCACGATCGAGGACCACGCAATCGGTGAAAGTGCCGCCGATGTCCACTCCGACCAGAAACCGCGCCACTTTTGTTCGATTCCGCTTGGTTGAGGGCGGGATAGTAGCGTATTTTGATCCGCGCCAAGGCCCGGGGTAGACTCGCCCTGGCCATGCGTACCCGCGGCTTCACCCTGCTGGAAATGATGGTCGTGATCGGGATCGTGGCCATTCTGGCGTTGATGGCGATTCCCACTTATCAGAACAAGTTCATACGGGACCAGATCGCCGAGGCCTTGCCCCTGGCGGACATCGCAAAGCCTGCGGTCGCACTGTCGTGGGCTGCTCTGCAAACTTTTCCGGCCGACAACGCCGCCGCCGGGTTGCCCGTCGCCGAGAAGATCGTCAACAACTACATCACCTCGGTGGCGATCCAGGGCGGCGCGATCAACATCACGTTCGGCAACAAGGTGAACAACGTCATCCTCGGCAAGGTCCTCACGCTTCGCCCGGCCGTCGTGGAAGATGCGCCTATCGTCCCCGTCACCTGGGTATGCGGCTACGCCACCGCGCCGGAGAAAATGACGGCCAAGGGCGAAAACAAGACCAACGTTCCGCCGGGCTACCTGCCGATCCGTTGCCGGTCGTAGGGGGAGGCCGCCGCAATAGTTAGAATGCAGGACGAGGAGGAGAGATGGCGCAGCGAACAGTCGGGATGATAGGCTTGGGCATCATGGGCTCGGCGATGTCGGCGAACCTCGGCCGCGCGGGGTCCCGCGTCGTCGGATTCGATGTCGCTCCGCGCCGGCGCGCCGAGCACGCGCGCTCCGGCGGCGTCGCGGCGAGAAGCCCGCGCGAGGTCGCGCGGCGTACCGAGATCATCATCACTTCGCTTCCTTCGGCCCGTGCCCTCGCGGAGGTCGCCGCCGAGCTCGCCGCTTCCGCCAGCCGGGGGACAATCGTAATCGAGACGAGCACGTTGCCGATCGCGGTTAAGCAGAATGCGCGTGACGTGCTGGCCAAGCGCGGCGTGATCCTGCTCGACTGCCCCTTGAGCGGCACCGGAGCGCAGGCGCGCGTCAAGGACCTGCTGATCTACGTGAGCGGCGATCGTGCCGCTTACCGCAAGATCGTCCCGATGCTCGAGGGCTTCACCAGCGCGAACTACTACGTCGGCGCCTTCGGCGCCGGCTCGAAAATGAAATTCGTCGCCAACCTGCTCGTCGCGATCCACAACGTCGCGGCGGCGGAGGCGATGGTGCTCGGCATGAAAGCGGGCCTGGATCCCGCGCTGATCCTTAAAGTCGTCGCCGGCGGCGCGGGCGGCTCGCGCATGCTCCAGGTGCGCGGACCGATGATGGTGAAGGGCGATTACTCCGAGGCGACGATGAAGAACGAGGTGTGGCAGAAGGACATGACCATCATCGGAGACTTCGCGCGCGAGCTCGGCTGCCCCACGCCGCTTTTCGCGGCGAGCGCACCGATCTACAGCGCCGCGATGGCGATGGGGCTCGGAAAAGAAGACACCGGGGCGGTATGCGCGGTGCTGGAGAAGATGGCGGGGAATCCGCGCAAGCGAAAGAAACGCTCCCGCCGCTGACTCACTCCACCTTGATTCCCGCCTCCTTGATCAGCTTGGCGTACTTCGCCATCTCGGCCTTGATAAAGGCGACGAACTGTTCCGGCGTGCTGTAGACCGCCTCGACGCCCAGATCGGCGAATTTCCTTTTCACCTCGGCGTCCTGCATCGCCTTGACGAGGTCGGCGTGGAATTTTTCGGCAATCGCTTTGGGCGTCCCGGTCGGCATGAAAACTCCCCACCAGTTCACCGCGACCAGCCCGGGCACGGCTTCCGCGCAAGGCGGAAGCTCCGGAGTGATCGGGCTGCGCTCGGCGCCGGTCACGCAAAGAGCCCGCGCTCTTCCGGCCTTGATGAACTGCATCGCTGGCAGAGAATCGGAAAAGATGTACTGGATGTGCCCGGCGACGAGGTCCTGCACGCCTAGTATGCCGCCCTTGTAGGGAACTTCCGTCGCCTTCACGCCGGTGATGTTCGAATACATCGCGCCGGCGAGATGCGAGATGCTTCCCGGACCGCTGGTGCCGTAGTTGAGCTTGCCCGAGCTCGACTTGGCAAGATCGGTCAGCTCGCGCAAGGAATTGGCCCTGACCCCCGGGTTGACGATGAGAATGTTGGGTCCGGTCGCAATCAAGGAAATCGCCACGAAGTCGCGCTCCACATCGTAGGGCACCTTCGATAACAGCGGATTCACCGCGGCCGGGCCGATATTGCCGACGACGAAGCTGTAGCCGTCCGGCGCCTGCTTGGCCGCGTAGTCCATGCCGATCGAGCCGGCCGCTCCAGGTTTGCTCTCGACGATCACCGGCTGCCCCCATATCTCGGACAGCTTCTGCCCGAAGACGCGCGCCAGGAGATCCGAGCTGCCGCCGGGCGGATAGGTCACGATAAGTTTGACCGGCTTGGCCGGCCAGGACTGGGCGAGCGCGCCCGCGCAAACCAGCGCCGCGAGCAGGGCAACTGCGGGGGTGAGCGTCTTGCGCATGAATTTCCTCCTCCTTCACGAGTCGGACGATCGGTTCTGCGGTCGTCGCTTCCAGGGAAGTGTACCCGAACCGCTGCGAATGATTTAGATCCGGATGTCTGCCGCCGCCGTAGGCGTTACCATTACCCCTTTGCTCACGCGCGCGAATAAAACAGGACCCCAATGGCTCAAACGCTTCCAGGAATCGCTTCCCGTCCCGATCAGACGCTCGCCTTCAACATGAAGCTTGTCTCGCATCACGAGCTGCAGGGCTTCGGCGGCATCGGCGAGGGGATGGGCATGCAGCTCGCGCGCGACGGGCGGAGGATCCTGTGGCTCGCGCACGAGTCCGCGCCGAAGAACTTCACCGCGGTCGACGTCACCGATCCGAAAAATCTCCGCGTCGTGGTCCAGACCGAGCTTCCGCATGCGAAGGTTCGCTCCAATTCGCTCGACGTGGTCGGCGACACCATGGCGGTCGCATACCAGACGAGCGCCGTGAATACCAAGCCCGCCGGGTTCGACCTCTTCGACATCAGCACGCCGGAAAAGCCGAAACTGATTTCGCATTTCGACGCCTCCGGTCCCTACTCGCGCGGCGTGCACGCGGTGTGGTTCGTCGACGGAGAGTACGTGCACATGGCCTCGGGCGCGCCGGACTTCCAGCCCACGAACCCGGCGGACGACCAGTTCTATCGCATCATCGACGTGCGCAATCCTTCGAAGCCCACCGAGGTCGGGCGCTGGTGGCTGCCCGGAACGCGCGTGGGCGATTCCACGCCGCCGCTTGCGCGCCATCCGAAGTTCGACTCGGGCTATCGCGCGCACAACACCAACGTCTTTCCCGAGCGGCCCGATCGCGCCTATATCGGCTACATCTCGGGCGGCGCGGTGATTCTCGACATCGCCGACAAGGCCCGCCCGAAGCTCGTCGCGCACTGGCGCTATTCGCCGCCCTACACCGGCTTCACGCACACGGTGCTGCCGCTTTTCGGGCGCGAGCTCCTTATCGTCAGCGATGAGTGCGTCCAGCCCGACGGTAAGGACTGGCCGAAGCTCGTCTGGGTGGTGGACGCGCGCCTCGAGAGCAATCCCGTGCCGATCAGCACCTTTCCCCTGCCGCCCGTGGAGGCCTTCGCCAGGAACGGCGGACGCTTCGGCGCTCATAACCTGCACGAGAACCTGCCGGTGCCGGGCTCCTGGAAATCCGAAGACGTCATCGTCGGAACGTTTTTCGGCGGGGGCGTGCGCGCCTTCGACGTGACCAACCCCTACCAGCCGCAGGAAATCGCCTACTTCGTGCCTCCCGCCCCGAAGCTCTCACGCGCGGGGGCGATCCAGCTGAACGACGTGTACGTCGACGACCGGCGTCTGGTCTACACGGTCGACCGCTTCGCAGGCGGACTGTACGTCCTCGAGATGACCATTTGAAGACTAGCCCCGCGCCCACGCGCGATTCGCTGGCAGGAAAACTTCCGGTCACGCTGATCACAGGATTCTTGGGCAGCGGCAAGACGACGCTGCTGAAGCGCCTCTTGCGCGATCCCGGGATGAACCGCGCCGCGGTGATCATCAACGAATTCGGCGAGGTCGGCATCGACCATGAGCTCATCGCGGCTTCGTCCGAATCCATGACCCTGCTCTCCAACGGGTGCCTGTGCTGCACGGTGCGCACCGATCTTCAGGAAACTCTGCGCGAGCTCTTCATCAAGCGGCGCGCGGGCGAAGTGATCGATTTCGACCGCGTCTTCGTCGAGACCACCGGGCTCGCCGACCCGGTGCCGGTGCTGCACACGCTGCAGACCGACGGGATGATCGGCGCGCAGTACCGCCTCGATTGCGTGGTGACGCTGGTCGACGCAGTGAACGGCCTGCAAAACCTCGACGACATGCCCGAGGCCGCCAAGCAGGCCGCGGTTGCCGACCGCATCGTCATCACCAAGAGCGACATCGCCGAGCGCGGTGCCGTTGCGGCGCTCGAGGCGAGACTCCAGCGGATGAATCCCTATGCCGCGCGCACCGTCGCGGTGAACGGCGAGCTGGACGTGGCCTTCCTGCGCGATGTCGGGCCGACGAGCACGCGCGCCACGCCGAAAGACCTCGAGCGCTGGCTCGCGCCCTCGGGCGAAGCGCGCGCCGAAGGCGCTTATCTCGGTGAGCGCGTTCGCGCCGGAGCGCACGACGCTTCGATCCGCTCGTTTTGCCTGTGGTTCGGCAAACCGTTCACCTGGGACACGTTCTCGGCCGCCGTGCAGGTGCTGACCTCCCTGCGCGGATCGGACCTCTTGCGTGTGAAAGGCCTCGTCAACGTCGCGGGTGAGCCCGGTCCGGTGCTCGTGCAGGGCGCGCAGCACGTGTTTCATCCGCCTGTCACGCTCGATGCGTGGGCGAGCGAGGACCGGCGCTCGCGCATCGTATTCATCACGCGCAATCTCTCGCGCGAATCGGTCGAAGCGCTCTTCGCTGCCGTGGGAACCCTCGCCGCTCCGCGCGATTGAATCGCGGGCGACGCGTCCTCGATTGCACGACCGACAACGGGCGAGCTATGATCGGCTTCCCCTAAGTCCTACCGGATCACAGGAACGCCCATGAACGCCAAGGAAAACCTTTCGCCGACCGTTCGTGCCGAAGCTCCGGTCGCGGGTCCCGAGCAAAAGGAAATCTGGGGCAGCGATGCCATCGCTGCGGTGCTGCGCGCGCTCGACATTCCCTTCCTCGCGCTCAATCCGGGAGCGAGCTACCGCGGGCTGCACGACAGCATCGTGAACTACCTCGGCAACACGCGCCCGCAGATGCTGCTCTGCCTGCACGAGGAATCGGCGGTGGCGATCGCGCAGGGCTACGCCAAGGCCTCCGACCGCATGATGGGCGCCGTAGTGCATTCGAACGTCGGCCTGATGCACGCCAGCATGGCGATCTTCAACGCCTGGTGCGACCGCGTGCCGATGCTCGTTCTGGGCGCGACCGGTCCCTGGGACGCGGCGAAGCGCCGTCCCTGGATCGACTGGATTCACACCGCCTCCGACCAGGCCGCGCTCGTGCGCAACTACACCAAGTGGGATAACCAGCCGGCCTCGGTTCTGGCGGCGTACGAGGCGATCCTGCGCGCCGCTCAGATCGCCAACACCGCGCCGCGCGGCCCGACGTACATCAACCTCGACGCCGGGCTGCAGGAAGCGAAAATCGGCGTGCTCCCGCCGCTTCCCGACGCAAAACGCTACCGCGCGCCCGACCCGGTACTGCCGGCCGAGCACCTCGTCGAGGCGGCCGCGAAGCTTCTCGCGGGCGCGAAGCACCCGGTGATCCTCGCCGGACGCGTTTCCAGAAGCGAGTCGTGCTGGAAGCAGCGCGTCGCGCTCGCGGAGAAGCTCCACGCGCGCGTCTTCACCGACATCAAGGTCGGCGCGGCGTTTCCGACCGATCACCCCTTGCATGCCGCCCCGCCCGCGACCTTCCTTTCGCCTGAGGCGGCAAGCCTGCTGCGCGAAGCCGACGTGGTGCTGTCGTTCGACTGGGTCGATCTCGCGGGCGCGCTGAAAGCAGCATGGGGCGCGGACCCGGTGGGCGCGAAGGTGATCCAGATCTCGCCCGACGCGCACCTTCACCGCGGCTGGAGCATGGACTATCAGGGTTTGCCGGCGGTGGACGTCTACATGATGTGCGAGCCGGACGCCGTGGTTCCGCTGCTGCTCGATGCCGTGAAGCCGCGCCCCGGAGCGGTCGCCGCGAAACCCGCGCCGCTGCCGGATGCCATGCCCGACGTCGTATCGATTCGCACGCTCGCCGATACCTTGAATGCAGCGACAAAGGACATGGAAGTTTGCATCACGCGGTTGCCGCTCGGCTGGAACGGCGCCTACCGCCACTTCCGCCATCCGCTCGATTACATCGGCTCCGAGGGCGGCGGTGGAGTCGGTGCAGGGCCAGGCATCACCGTGGGCGCGGCGCTGGCGCTGAAGGACAGCGGCCGGCTGCCCGTCGCCATCATGGGCGACGGCGATTTCCTGATGGGCGCCACCGCTTTGTGGACCGCCGCGCACTACGGCATTCCCTGCCTCATCCTCGTCGCCAACAACCGTTCCTTCTTCAACGACGAGCTGCACCAGGAGCGCGTCGCGAAGGAACGCTCGCGCCCGGTGGAGAACCGCTGGATCGGCCAGCGCATCAGCGGACCGGACATCGACATCGCGATGATGGCGCGCGCGCAGGGCGCGGAAGGCATCGGCCCGGTCGCGAAGGCGTCGGAGCTTAAGCCCGCGATCGAGAAGGGAATCCAGGCAGCGCGAAACGGCGCAGTGTGCGTCGTCGACGTGCGCGTCGCCCCGGGATACGACACCAACATGGGCGGCTCGGGCGCGAGCCAGAAACGCTGAGCGGGGCACGCCTATTCAGGAAGGAAAATGAACCCGCGAATTCTCTTCTTCTCGGCTCTGTGTGCCTTGCACTCGCTGGCGGCGGGCGAGGCCGCGGCCCAGAGCGGCCCTTGGCCGAGCCGTCCCATCCGCTTTGTGGTGCCGCTCCCTCCCGGCGGCTCGCCCGATTATCTTTCGCGCCTGTTCGCCGAGCGGCTGCAGCCGGTGCTCGGCCAGCCGCTGGTCGTCGAGAACAAGCCCGGCGCAGGAGGCAACATCGCGCGCGAGTTCGTCGCGCGGCAGCCCGCCGACGGCTACACCATCCTGATGTCCGAATCCTCGCACGTCATGGCCGCAGGCATCGGCGCCAAGCTTCCGTATGACCCGATCAAGGACTTCGAGCCGATTTCGCTCGCGGCGACGATTCCGTTCGGATTGACCGTGAACTCGGCCATGCCCGTGCATTCGCTGAAGGAATTCATCGCGCACGCGAAAGCATCGCCGCGCCCACTGACGTACGGAACCGCCGGCATCGGGTCGCCGCATCACTTCGCCGTCGAGCTGCTGCGCTCGATGACCGGAATCAACGTCGTCCATGTCCCCTACAAGGGCTCCGCCGGGATCATCCCTGCGCTTCTGTCCGGGGAGATCGATTTCACGATCGCGGCCGTCAATTCGCTGCTGCCTCACTTCAAGTCAGGAAAGCTGCGCCCGATCGCGATGGCGGGCTCGTCGCGCACGGCGATACTGCCCGAAGTGCCGACGATCGCCGAGGCGGGTCCTCTGCCCGGCTACACCGTGGACGTCTGGCTCGGGGTCATGGCGCCCGCCGGAACGCCGCGAGCCATCATCGATCGCCTGAACGGCGAGATCAACCGCGTCGTCCGCGATCCGCAGATCGTCAAGGAAAGGCTGAATACGGTCGGTCTCGAAGCGGTCGGAACCACGCCGGAGCAGCTGCTCGAAGCGATGAAAGGCGACCTCGTGAAGTACACGAAGGTCGCCCGCGAGGCGCAGATCAAGCCGGAATAGCCACAGCGCCTCGGGGACGCCGCGAGGGAAATTACGCCGCTGCCTTGCTTCGGTTCGTCTCGAAACCCGGCTCGCTCCCGAGGAGCGCTGCAGGTTTCTTCAGGTTTTCCTGCCACAGCAGCGACTCCATGAAGATATTGAGCGGCTGGTCCTGGACGGTGAGCTCGTACACGTAATCGTCATACGAAGCGTGGTTGTGCACCGCCCAGCCCGGGGCGGAGAGCATGAGATCCCCCGCGGCCCATTCGTAGCGATTGCCTGCGACCGTCGAATATCCCTTGCCGTGAAAATAGTAGTTGATCGCCGCGGAAACGTGACGGTGGGGTCTATCAACGATTTTCGGAGGGCGAATCGTCATGGTGGCGAAGAAATTCGGCGTGATGCCGTTGGTCCGGCCGGTGACCGGGTTGTACATCATGTAGAGCCTTCGCCCGGCGTACTCTTTCCCGAGCGCTTCGAGCTTGTCGAGCTCGCGCTTCACTTCCTTCCAGGGAAAATGCAAGGGCTTCGACACCACCGCTTCCGGATTGATGAGGATCTCGTAAGGCATCAGCATGCCGCCGTCCGTGCCGACGCGGATCATTCCGTACGGACTCTTGCGGCGCGGGTCGCCGGAGCGCGTTTTCTCCTCGACGTCCTCCACCGGACGCAGCTCGGCGGCCGGCTCGTCCTCCGGAAGATAGACCTGCATGTGCTGAAGCAGGGGCACATTCGAATAGGTCAGACGGACCTGAAGATCCTTGCCGTCGTTGACGTGACGGTAGATTGCATAGGAGGGATGGTTCCACACGTCGAATCGCTCGAACGCGATGCGCTTGCCCGCAACCAGCGTGTGGCCCAAACCGCCGATGCAGAAATTCACCTCGGTGGCGTTGTGCCGGAACGCGGCGCTCTTCTCGCCCGGTTTCAGCACCGAGAGCTTGACCTGGATGCCCGGCGCGAAGCCCGGCGCATTGGCCTCGGCGAGCGGATGCACGATCAGCGACTCGCGCCGGCCGTTCGCGGGCAACGGCAGGCTCGCGAGGCGCTCGATTTCGGCATCGATCTCGCGCTGGGTGACGACGATAGGCGTCCAATACAGGTTCTCGTCGCGCACGCGATGACCGGAGCGGTCGGAGAAGCGACCCTGCATGTCTTGAAAATCCTTCTTGAACTCGTTCATAGGACTCTCCTCGGCCGAGGAACAGATCGTACTCCCTAGACGGGATTCTTGGCTTTCGCACCCGCCAGCTGCGGCTTCAGCTTCTTCGGCTGGGGAATTGGACGGCCCGCGCCGCGCTCTCTCGCCCGCTTGAGCAACTCCGCCCCGAGAGCAAGATCGGAAATGCCCATGCCCATCGCCTTGAAGAGCGACACGTCGTCCCCCGCGGTGCGCTTGCGGGCGGAGGCGATAAGCCCGGAGAGCGGCATCACCTCGTCCCAACCGGACGAAGCATATCGAGCCATGAATTCGCGCGAGAGCTGTTGCACGCCCGGTAGATTGTCCACGGCCACCAGCGTGGCACGCGCAAAGACGTCCTGCGCGAATTCCTCCCGGTCCGGCGCGATCGCGCCTACGGCATTCAGGTGAGCGCTTTTGTCGAGCATCGCTGCGGTGAGAAAAGGCTGCGCCGCCCGCGTCACCAGCGTCACGATTTGCGCTCCTTTGCATGCGTCGCTCACCGAAGCAGAGACCGCGGTCTCGATGCTGAATTCCTCGCGCGCTTTCGCCGCGAATGCCAGTCGCGAGTCTTCGCGCGGGCTGTAGATCCGCAGCTGTTCTATGGGACGTACCGCGAGCATCGTGCCGACCTGTGCGAGCGCCTGCTTTCCCGTCCCGATGATGGCCATCACCTTGGCATCCTTTCTCGCCATCCAGTCCGCCGCCACGCCCGAAATGCCGCCGGTGCGCAGGTTGCCGAGGGCGAAAGCTTCGATCACCGCGACGAGGGACCCGTCGTCGGCGCTCCACAGGAGCAGCAGCGGGCAGGTGCCGCCCTGCGTGTGCGTCCACGTTTTCGTACCCACCACATTCCCGAGCTTGCCGCCGATCGCGTGCAGGTTGTTCTTTCCATATTGCAACAAGGTCTTCGTCATATTGTGCGCGTCGCCGCGCGCTTCCTCGCGCAGCGCGGCCTCGAGAGCGACGATTGCCTCCTTCAGGTCCATCAGCTGGACGACTTCGGACTCGGTGATCCAGATCGCGTCGGCGCCCATTTTCAGACCCTGAACGAAGCCAGCACCTGTTTGGGAAACAGTTCCTCCAGCTCGAGGCGCCTGTGGCAGACGCCCTGTTCGAACGCAAAATCGACGAAGGCCTGAAGCGTGGTGCGGTTCTTCTCCAGCCCGTAAGGCCAGAAGTCCTCGCCGAAGAGGTCTTTCATCCGCTCGGTGTATGGCGCAAGCCAGGCGAGCGGCGCGTGCGAAGCCGTGATGTCGGAAAGCCGCTCGACCGAGCGGCGCTTCGCTTCCTCGAAGGCCTTGTAAAGATTCATCGCGAGCCAGGGGTGGCGCTCCAGCACTTCGGTCTTGATCACGATCACGTGCATGATGGGAAAGATCCCGGTTTCCCTGAAATAGGCCGCTTCGACCGCTTCGTAATCCGGGAACAGCCGCCGGATCCCGCTGCCGAAGCCGCGCGGGGGCCGTGCGGAAAGCACGGCGTCGACATCCCCTGCAAGCAGCATGTCGTTCAGAGAGTGTTGGGGCTCCGGATGGAGCCGCACTCCTTCGGGCAGCTTCGGCTTCACCTTCTCAACGCGCCCTGGTTGATTCACTCCCGCCTGGACCCACTCGACCGAGGCGAGCGGCACCTTCGCCTGGTGGGTGAGGTAACCGCGCGAGTAGATCACCGCCGTCTGCGCCCACTCCGGAATCCCGATGCGCTTGCCCTTCAGTTGCTCCGGGCGGTCGATCTTGCCGCCTTCGCGCACGTAGATCATCGATTGCCGGAACACCCGCGACGGAAATACGGGGATCGCGGCAAGGCCCTTGTCCTCCTGCGAGCGCAAGGACACGTACTTGCCCATCGACATTTCCGACACTTCCCATTCCCGGAAAAAGGTGAAGCGAAAGAACGCCTCCTCCGGCGACAGGTTGAGCACGTTGAGGCTCACGCCCTGAACGGGCACTTGTCCCGCAGCGAGGTCGCGCGTGTGCTCGTAGTCGCCGATCGCAAGCGTCAGAGACAGTCTTTCCACGCCTGGCTATTCCTTGAGCAGCACTGCGCCGCTTTCGATCTTCACGGCGTAGCTGCGGATGTCCTCGGTGCAGGGAGGACCGACCGCCTTGCCGGTCGCGATGTGAAACTTCCCCTGGTGCAGCGGGCATTCGATCTCCTCGCCCTCGATGAATCCGTCGGCGAGGCTCGCCTGTCCGTGAGTGCAGGTGTCGTGCGTGGCGAAGATCTTGCCGGCGAGGTTGTACAGGCACACCGGCTCCGCGCCGAGATTGACGAGAAGCGTTCCGTCTTCGGGAACGTCGGAGGCGTTTGCGACTTTGATCCAGTTCTCGCTCATGTCAGAGTGGATAGATCAAGCTGTTCGGGACGAGGAGGCTGTCGAAGATGCAGAGCTTTTCCTTGAATTTTAACCTGCCCCCCTCGACGACGAGCTTGTCGCGATATTGGCCGGTATTGAAAACCCGGGTGAACTCATCCAGCAGCGTCTCGAGCGCGACGTAGTTCGCGCGTACCTCGAGCACGCCCTCCTTCCAGCCCAGTACGCGGACGCCGCTCACCATGCGGCGCATGTAGCGCGGCGCGTACACGGCGGTCTTGCGGATCGCCGCGACCCGGTCGGCGAGATAGCCCTTGCTCTCGCAAAGCCAGGTCGCGAGCGGCAGCCCGCGCTCGAAGTTGTCGCGCGGAATGATCTTGTAGAGACATTGTTCGACGAAGAACTCCGGCCATTCCTCGAAGCGCTCCTCGTCGAGGCAGGCCGTGTACGCGGCGTAGAGCTCTTCCAGCTCGAGGCGCAAGTCCCGCGAAGGCAGGGTGAGATAGCTCTTTGACACGCTCATATATATAAAAGAACGAACGTTCGATGTTTCGCTTTTATTGATAATTAACAGTTTGTTAAATCTCCATGACCTGGCGGTAATAAGCGTAGAACGCCCGGATCACGGATTCCGTGACCATATGCTGCTCGTCCTTCCACTCGCGCCCGCCCATCTCCATGACTCCAGCTTCTTCTGGGTAAGGAGCGACGCCGCTCTGGGAGAATTTCATCACCTCGCTGTCGTCGATCGAGACGAACCCCGCCGGTCCCATGAGGTTCGCCTGCCGCAACCTGCGCCGGGTCATGTCCTCGTCGTCGTCCGCGTAGCCGAAATAGGTCCAGGCGAGCTCGAAGGCCGCCGGGCCGCGCGTGATGAGCTGACGCATCGCCAGGGTGTTCGACTGCTGCTGGATGATAAGGTTGGGCCAAAGGGTCGTCATCACCACGGTGTATTCGGGAAACTCGCGCACCGGGTCGAGGAGCGCCGGATCCTGCAGCTTGAAGTTGTCGATCAGCGACTTGATGTCGGCGTTGTCCTCGGTCTTCTTCTGCTCCCCTCGCCAGGAAATCAGCGCACCGTGACGGCCGGTTGCGTCCATCTGCACTTTCGAGGGCTGGTCGGCTCGAAACAGCCCGAAGCTCACCAGGAACACGTGCAGCAAGCTCGCGTGATAGGGGTCCTTGATGTTTTCGAACATCAACTTCCAGTTGGCGGGTATCAACTGGCGCGAATAGCCGAGCACGCGCAGCTCCCGACCGTCGAACACGCGATCGAAGAGCGCCAGCATCGAACCGCCGAAATATTTTTCGAGCGGCTCCAGATCCGGCGCAAACGACGCGAAGATCACGCCGTTGCGGCGGGCTACCCTGAGCTTGCGCAGCCCGTGATTCTTCGGATCGAAGTCCGCGGGCATGCCGCCCTGCTTCTTCACGCCGCGCCGGAACGGCACGCCGATCAGATTGCCCTTCAGGTCATAGGTCCACTGGTGGTAGGGACACATGAACTCGGCGGCGCTGCCGAGATGCTTCTGGCAGAACTGCACGCCCCGGTGAGCGCAGCGGTTCTCGACGACGTTGATCGAACCTTCCTGGTCGCGCACCACCACGACCGGCTTTTCGCCTATGAAAGTGCGCTTGAAATCTCCCGGGCGCGGCAGCTCCGCCTCGAGCGCGACGTAGTTCCAGCTCGGACCGCAGAAGATGCGCTCCTGCTCCAGGCCGTAGATTTCCGGGTCGGAGTAGATCCAGTAGGGGATGCGGGAAACACCTTCTTGGGGCCATTGATGGCCCGCGCCCTTGGACTCCTCTCTTGCCATAGTGGCCGCCGCTTGTCAGGAGATAGAGCGCCTGCGGCGGAACCTGGACAGGAGGTCATCCAGGTGATCGTGACTCGAATAGCTGACGACCAGTTTCCCCGCGCCTTTTTTGCCCGGCTTGATCTCGATTTTGGTACCGATCTCTCCGGACAATTCTTCCTCGAGCCGCGCGATGTCGCGGTCGAACCCGTGCCTGCGCCTCGTCTTGGCCGAAGGATGAAGGATGGCGTTGACCAGCCGCTCGGTCTGGCGCACGGAGAGCGCCCGATCTGCGACGCGCTTCGCCGCGCTCTCTTGCTGCCGTCCGTCGAGCGCGAGAAGCGCGCGCGCGTGCCCCATCTCGAGCTTCCCGTCGAAAACCAGCGCCTGAACCGTCTTTTGCAGATTCAACAGCCTGAGCAGGTTGGTGGTTGCGGTGCGGGAGCGGCCGATGGCCTCCGCCGCCTCCTGGTGCGTGAGTTTGAACTCGCCGATCAGCCGCTGCACGCCGCCCGCTTCCTCGAGCGGGTTGAGGTTTTCCCTCTGGATGTTCTCGACCAGCGCCATGGCGAGGGCCGATGAATCCGGCACTTCGCGAACGAGCGCCGGGACGTCCGCGAGACCGGCGATTTTCGCCGCGCGCCAGCGCCGCTCGCCCGCGATGATCTCGTAGCGGTCGCCCCCGATCGGCCTCACGAGAACAGGCTGCATCAGTCCTTGCTTCCTGATCGAGGCCGCAAGCTCCTGAAGCGAACTTTCGTCCATCTTCGTGCGCGGCTGGTACCGGCCGCGCTGCAACTGATCGACCCGCAGCGTGGCTTGCCGCTCGGAGATGGGCCCTCCCTCGCCATCTTTGTCGAGGAGCGCGTCCAGGCCCCTGCCCAGTCCCTTGAGTTTCACCGGCGTTTCGCGCTCATGCTGCCGCCGCAATGCCGTTCCGCGAGAGAATCTCGCTCGCCAGGGCGACATAGGCTTGCGAGCCTTTGCATTCGCGATCGAGTTTCACGGCGGGAGCGCCGAAGCTCGGCGCCTCGGCGAGCCGTACGTTGCGCGGAATCACGGTCTCGTACACCTTCTTGCCGAAGTGCTCCTGCAATTGCGCGGACACCTGCTGCGCGAGTGCATTGCGCGGGTCGTACATGGTTCGAAGCAGCCCTTCGATATCGAGCTTCGGATTCAGGTGCTGGCGGACCTTCTTGATCGTGTTGACGAGATCGGACAGCCCCTCGAGCGCGTAGTACTCGCATTGCATCGGGATCATCACCGCATTGGCTGCCACCAACCCGTTCAACGTGAGCATGTTGAGCGCAGGAGGGCAGTCGAGCAGAATGAATTCGTACTGGCCGGCGATCGATTCGAGCGCGCCTTTTAACCGCGATTCGCGATGCTCGAGGTTGACCAGTTCTACTTCCGCGCCGGCGAGGTCGCGGTTGGCGGGAATCAGATCGTACCCCCCTGATTCCGACTTCTGCCGTGCCGCATCGGAGGTAGCCAGTCCCAGCAGCACTTGGTAGACAGAAATCTTCAGCGCGCGCTTGTCGATGCCGCTGCCCATGGTGGCGTTACCCTGCGGATCGAGATCGACCAGCAGCACTCGCATCCCGGACTGCGCGAGGCTCGCCGCGAGATTGACGCTGGTCGTGGTCTTCCCGACCCCTCCCTTCTGGTTGGTGACGGCGAGGATGCGGGTCATGCGCGCTCGATCATGACAAGATGCCGCTCCGCCCCGAGCCCGGGAACGGCGAAGGCGTGCACCTGCCGCACGCGGAAGCCGGGGGGCAAGCGCTCGATCTCCTCGAAGGGATAGACGCCCTTCATGGCCGCGAACACACCGCCCGGCGCGAGCAAATGTCCTGTCAGCGCGACGAATTCGGCGATTTCGGCCAACGCGCGGGAAATGATGCAATCGAATTTTTCAGCGGCCTGCCAGGTCTCGGCCCGCTCGCATACCACGGTGGCGTTCTTCAACTGGAGCTCCGCTACCGCCTGCCTGAGGAAGGCCGCTTTTTTGTGATTGCTGTCGAGCAGTGCGACCTGAATGTCAGACCTCGCCACCGCGATGGGAACCCCGGGAAATCCTGCGCCGCTGCCGACGTCGAGCACCCGAGTTCCAGTCATGTATGGAATCACGGCTAGGCAGTCGAGCAAGTGACCGCTGACCATTTTCCCTCTGTCTCGTATGGCGGTGAGGTTATATGCCTGGTTCCATTTCTCCAGCAGCGCGAGATACTGAAGGAGCTTGTTCCTGTCGTCGCGACCCAACGAAAGACCTAGTTCCGCCGTTCCTTTGTCGAGGCGCCGGCCTAACTCGGCTTGCGCTGGCCCCGCCGCCAGCGTCGTCATGCGGCCGATCTTTCCGGCGTGCCTACTCGGCGCTTCAGGTGGACGAGCAGCAGCGAGATCGCGGCGGGAGTAATGCCCGAGATGCGCGAGGCTTGTCCGATCGTCTCCGGTTTGTGTTGGTTCAGTTTCTGCTGCACTTCGATCGACAGGCCGCGTACGCTTCGGTAATCGAGATCGCGCGGCAGAGCCATCGTCTCGCAGCGCCCTTGGCGCGCGATTTCTTCGTGCTGACGCTCGACGTACCCCTGGTATTTGGCTTGAATCTCCACCTGTGAGGCGACCGCCGCATCGCCGACGAATGCGCCTCGTTCAGAAAGCTCGGCCAGGGAGGCGTAACCCACCCCCGGACGCTTCAGCAGATCCATGAGGGAGTATTCGCGCTCTATCGGCTTGCCGAGCACACGCTCGGCAACCTCGGCAGGCAGGGACTTGGGACTGACCCAAGTGGACTTGAGGCGCTCCTGCTCGCGGCTGACCGCGTCACGCTTGCGGTTGAACGCGTCCCAGCGGACATCGTCCACTACGCCGAGCCTGCGACCGGTCTCGGTGAGTCGCAAGTCCGCATTGTCCTCGCGCAACGTGAGCCGATATTCCGCGCGGCTTGTGAACATGCGATACGGTTCCGAAACACCGCGGGTAATGAGGTCGTCGACCAAGACACCGATATAGCCCTCGTCGCGCCGCGGGCACCAGGCATGCTCATCCTTCACGAGGAGCGCCGCATTGATGCCGGCGAGGATTCCCTGCGCCGCCGCTTCCTCGTAGCCGGTAGTGCCGTTGATCTGTCCCGCGAAGAACAGGCCCGAGATCGACTTCGTTTCCAGGGACGACCTTAGGTTGCGCGGGTCGTAGTAGTCGTACTCGATGGCGTAACCCGGCCGCAGGATATGGGCCTGCTCCAGCCCACGGATACTGCGCACGAGCTCGATCTGCACATCGAAGGGCAGACTGGTCGAGATTCCGTTCGGATAGAACTCGTTGGTGGTGAGCCCTTCAGGCTCCAGAAAAATCTGGTGGCTTTGCTTGGCGGCAAACCGATGGATCTTGTCCTCGATCGAAGGGCAATAGCGGGGGCCGATCCCCTCGATCGCTCCCGTGTACATCGGCGAGCGGTCCAAGCCTCCGCGGATGATTTCGTGCGTGCGCGGATTGGTGTGGGTGATCCAGCAGGGTAGTTGGCGAGGATGCATTCCCGGCGTTCCGACAAACGAAAAGACGGGCAACGGCTCATCACCCGGCTGCGCTTTCATGGCCGAGAAATCGATGGAGCGACCGTCGAGCCGGGGCGGCGTTCCGGTCTTTAGGCGACCCACCGGAAGCTTGAGCTCGCGCAGTCGCGCAGCGAGACTGACTGAAGGCGGGTCTCCGGCCCGACCGGCCCGATAGTTCGACAATCCGATATGGATGAGTCCGGAAAGAAAAGTGCCGGTGGTCAGCACTACCACGCGGCTGGAAAAGCGGATGCCGAGCTCGGTCACCACCCCGGCGACACTGTCGCCCTCCAACAGGAGGTCGTCTACCGGCTGCTGGAACAAGGTCAAGTTGGGCTGGCTTTCCAGCCGCGATCGGATCGCGCGCTTGTACAGGAGGCGATCGGCTTGCGCGCGCGTCGCGCGAACTGCCGGACCCTTTGAAGAATTCAGGATGCGAAACTGGATCCCCGCTTCGTCTGTAGCGATCGCCATGGCTCCGCCCAAGGCGTCCACTTCCTTGACGAGATGTCCCTTCCCGATGCCCCCGACAGACGGATTGCAAGACATCTGTCCCAGCGTCTCGATGTTGTGGGTGAGCAAAAGAGTCCGACAACCGGCCCGTGCGGCCGCAAGCGCGGCTTCGGTCCCGGCGTGGCCGCCGCCGACCACGACGACATCGAATTGGGTGGGGAATTGCATCGCTTTGGGCAAGAAAATAGACCGAAACCGATCAAATTTTAAAGCTATTCCACGACGAGAGACAGTGTTTCACGTGGAACTTCGAGCGCCCAGAGAGGACTCGGCGATCGCGGGACCAGGGGGCAAACTCATCGGCCGGCCGGCGTTTCACGTGAAACACGTCCGGCCTCTGTACAGACTTTCCACCGGGATTGCACACCTTGTTAGCCTGCAGAGATACAGCTTGCTAACAGGATCTACGCCCGATATTCACAACGGATATGGCTCAGCTGTTGTATAGATATATTATAGAAAACAATGTTTTATAAGAATTACGCCCTCAAGCTAAGGAACGCCCGAGCGTCTCACGTCGGGCAGCAAGCTCGCGCGGCAAACGGCTCCCCAGCAGCCGCAGCAATTCATCTTGCAGTTTCAGTTCCCGCTTCCACTCCCCGCCGTCGACCGAGCTCACGCGCTTGAACTTCTCGCTGCCGAAGCTCTCCAGGCCCTTCCAATCCAGATCCTGGAAATCGGGAACCTTGCCGATGGGTGTTTCGACCGCATTGCCTCTGCCCTGACAGCGCTCCACTATCCACTTGAGCACCCGCATATTTTCGCCGTATCCCGGCCAGATGAATTTTCCATTTGCATCGGTACGAAACCAATTGACGCAGAAGATGCGCGGGCGCTTGGGCACCGAGCGCCCCAGCTTGAGCCAATGGTCGAAGTAGTCGCCCATGTTGTAACCGACAAACGGGATCATCGCCATGGGATCGCGCCTCACCACTCCCACCTTTCCGGTCGCCGCAGCCGTGGTCTCCGAGCCCATCGTGGCCGCCATATACACGCCTGAGTCCCAGTCGAGAGCTTCGGCGACAAGCGGCACGGTGTCGGAGCGCCGCCCTCCGAACACAAAGGCGGATATCGGAACACCCTGCGGATTTTCCCAATCGGAATCGATCGAAGGACACTGCGACGCGGGAACCGTGAATCGCGCGTTGGGATGCGCCGCCTTCCTGCCACAATCGGGCGTCCACTCCTTCCCCTGCCAATCGATGAGCTTGGCCGGAGGCGTATCGGTCATCCCTTCCCACCACACGTCTCCCTCCGCGGTCATGGCCACGTTCGTGAAAATCGTGTTGCTCCTGATCATCACCATGCAGTTGGGATTGGTCCTCTCCGAGGTCCCCGGCGCAACGCCGAAAAAGCCCGATTCGGGATTGATCGCGTAGAAGCGACCGTCCTTGCCAGGCTTGATCCATGCAATGTCTTCCCCGACGGTCGAAACTCTCCAACCCTTGAACGCCGGCGGTGGAATGAGCATGGCGAAATTCGTCTTGCCGCACGCCGAGGGAAACGCTGCGCTCACGTAGAGTTTCTCGCCCGAAGGCGGCGTCACACCGAGAATCAGCATATGCTCCGCGAGCCAACCTTGTTCCCGCCCCATGATGGAAGCGATTCGAAGCGAAAAACACTTTTTCCCGAGCAGTGCATTGCCACCGTAACCGGAGCCGAAGGACCATATTTCCTTGGTCTCCGGGTAATGCACGATATATCTGTGCTCCTTGCTGCACGGCCAGCGCGCGTCCTTCTGACCGGGAGCGAGCGGCGCACCGACTGAGTGGACGCAGGGTACGAAGTGCCCGCTTTTGCCCAGAATCTCCCATACCCTTTCCGACATGCGCGTCATGATGCGCATGCTGACCACCACGTAAGGCGAGTCGGACAGCTCGATACCGATGTGCGCGATGTGCGAGCCGAGCGGCCCCATCGAGAACGGAACCACATACAGAGTCCGGCCGCGCATGCAGCCGTCGAAGAGCTTGCTCAGTGTCGCGCGCATCTCCGCGGGGTCGACCCAGTTGTTCGTCGGGCCCGCGTCTTCCTTTTTCTGAGAGCAGATGAAGGTCCGGTCTTCGGTGCGCGCCACGTCGTTGGGATCGGAGAGAGCGAGGAAAGAATTCGGACGAAGCTTGGGGTCGAGCCGCTTCAGCATTCCCGACTTGACCATCTCGTCGCAAAGCCGGTCGTATTCTTCCCGCGAGCCGTCGCACCATTGAATCCGGTCCGGTTTGGTCAGCGCCGCAAAGCGCGCGACCCATTCCTTGACGCCGTGGTGCTGAACATAAGCCGGAGCGCCGATATCAATAGCGGCAGCGTAAGGTCGATTCATCCTGGGGCCTCGCGATAACGACTTGGCAGCACGTGAGGCTGCTGGTCGTGTAAGAACTGTTAGGCTGAGAACTCTATCACGATCCGCGGGGAGCGGAAAATGCCGTGATAGAACTGATACTTGCGAGATAATCCGCTCATTTAGGCCCGCCAGCCGCGCCGGAGGCGTTTCGCAAGCCGGAACATGGGCGCGGTCGTGGTCACGAGAATAATGACCCGCGTGACATGGGCCGCCGTGACGAGCGGGACCCCGAGTTGGAGCACCTTGGCGGTGACGCACATCTCCGCCATGCCGCCCGGTGCTGTGGCGAGGACCATTGTCGAGACCGGCACCGAGCCGAGGACGGCGAGACCCCAGGCACACAGTGCGGAGCCCAGCATCGCGAGCGCCACCGAGAGGCAAACCATGCCGATGAAGCGGGGTGAGGTTCGCAAAGACTCTCGCTCGAATCCCGAGGCGAGCGAGCACCCGATCAAGAGTTGCGCCGTGTTTGAAAGCCAAGTCGGAATCGCGGAGAGGCTCACCTCCCCGAAGGTGAGAGCGACGGTCACGCCGAGAGGCCCGAGCATCCAGGCGTTCGGCATGCCGAGCTTCGCCAGCGTGCCCCCAACCAGCGCGGCCAGGCCGAGCAACGCGACCAGCCCGAGGGCGTCGACGGCGAACTGCGCGGGCCGATAGGCATCGGCGCCATGCAAGCCGAACCCGGTGAACGCAAACGGCACGATGAGCACGACGATAAACACGCGCAAGGCCTGCGCGAGGACCACGCGGTCGGCGCGCGCGCCATGGCGCTCGCCCAGGATCGTCATTTCCGCCGCGCCGCCGGGAACGCTGGCGAAAAGCGCGGTGGTGGCATCGAGTCCGGAGCTGCGCATGAGGAACCACCCGCTCGCATAAGCGAGGAGGATCGCGAGCACGGCCGCCGCGACCAGCAGATACCAGTGCGCCGCGACCTCGCCGGCGATTGCCGGAGTGAAGTACAGGCCGAGCGCGCACGCGATGACCAGCTGGCCCGCCGCCCTGCCACCTCTCGGCGCGGCGACCGCGGCACCCAGGAATTTTCCTAGCGCCATCGCGAGCAGCGGCCCGATCATCCACGGCAGCGGCGCGCGCAGCGCGCTCAACAAGGCGCCGCCCGCCCCGCAAATTACGAGAGCTTTCAAGACGGGATAAGGTTTCATGCGGGACCGTTTGCTTTCATTTTCCGATGCAAAAGCGCGCGAAGATCTGACCTAGCAGGTCGTCCGCCGAAAACTCCCCTGTAATCGAGCCGAGCTCGCGGTGCGCTAGACGAAGCTCTTCTGCGAAAAGCTCGCTCTGAAGCATCGTCTGTCCGGCCCGCTCAAGCGCCTGGGCGACGCGCTCGAGGGAGACGAGGTGCCGCTCGCGCGCCATGAACACGTCTTCCCCCCCCGACTGCCAGCCGGCGAGCGTGAGCAGCGCGCGGCGCAACGCATCCAGGCCCTCGCCGGTTCTGGCCGAAACATGAATGTGCCAACCGGGGGCACTCTCTTCTGCGTGCGGCGCATCGCCGGAGAGATCGATCTTATTGAATACCGTAACCCGCTTCAGCTTTCCAGGCAGCCGTTCGACGATGGACCGGTCGGCCGCGGTAACGCCGGTACGCGCGTCGACGACAAGAAGCAGCGCATCGGCGTGCCCGATCACCTCCCAGGTCCGTGCGATGCCGATCGCCTCGACTTTGTCTGCGGCGTCACGCAAACCGGCGGTGTCGATGATATTCACGGGCACGCCCTCGATCTGAACGGTCTGGCGCACCGCATCGCGCGTGGTGCCGGGAATTTCAGTCACGATGGCGAGGTCTTCTCCGGCGAGCCGGTTGAGGAGCGACGATTTTCCTACGTTTGGCTGGCCGGCCAATACGACCTGAAGTCCGCTGCGAAGGACGCTGCCCTGACGGCCGCGAGCAAGCGAACGGCCAACCTCCTCCTGCAAGTGCCTCAGGCGCCCGCGGGCGTCCTCTCGGTCCACCTGATCGATTTCCTCTTCGGGAAAGTCCAAGGTGGCTTCCACCAGTGTGCGCAGCTCGACCAGCCGCCTCGCAAGGTTTCCGATCACCTCCGAGAATTCGCCGCGCAGCGAGCGCAGCGCGCAACGCGCCGCTGCTTCGGTAGCAGCGTCGATGAGGTCGGCCACACCCTCGGCCTGCGCAAGATCGAGCTTGTCATTCAGGAAAGCGCGACGGGTAAATTCCCCGGGTTCGGCCAGGCGCGCGCCAAGCTCAAGACATCGCCTCAAGACCATGTGCAGGACCACGGGCCCCCCGTGACCCTGCAGCTCGAGCACATCTTCGCCGGTATAGGACGCGGGTGCGGGAAAAAATAGAGCGATGCCGTCGTCGATCGGCTCACCGGCGGCGCCATGGAAGGTCGCACGCACGGCCAAGCGCGGCGCCGGCACACCGCCGAGCAGGTGCGATGCGAACTGATCGAGCTTCTTCCCCGACACGCGCACGATGCCTATACCGGCTCTTCCCTGCGCGGTCCCGACTGCCGCGATCACATCGGTGTCGGACGGTCCTGCCATGGTTGCTTCCAGGCGCTATCGTCTGCCCGCCATCGGGCAGCGTCTCAGCGTTTGGCGCTGGTGGCGGTCTTTGCTCCCCCGATCATGCGGGTGATTTGCCATTGCTGCAGGATCGACAGGATATTATTGACGAACCAGTATAGAACCAGGCCCGACGCGAAAAAGTAGAACATGATCCCGAAGGCGAACGGCATGATCATCATGACTTTGGCCTGAACCGGATCGGGCGGCGTGGGATTCATCTTGGTCTGGACGATCATGGAAGCCATCATCAGCGTTGGGAGCACGTACCAAGGATCGGGCGCAGAAAGATCCTTGATCCAGAGATAGAACGGGGCATTGCGCAGTTCCACGCTTTCGAAGAGCACCCAGTAGAGCGCGATGAAAACCGGAATCTGCACGAGGATCGGCAGGCAACCCCCAAGCGGGTTGATTTTCTCGGTCTTGTACATATCCATCATCGCCTGGTTCAGCTTCGCTTTGTCGTCTGCATACTGCTCGCGGAGCTTCATCAGCCGCGGCGTTACCAGCTTCATTTTGGCCATCGAGCGGTAGCTGGCGGCCGACAGCGGGAAGAAAATCAGTTTGATGACCACGGTGAGCAGGATGATCGCCAGGCCCCAGTTGCCGAGCCAGCTGTGGAAGAGCTTCAGCACCCAGAAAAGCGGCTTTGCGATCACTGAAAACAATCCGTAGTCGACCACCAGCTCCAATCCCGGTTCAACCGCCTTGAGGTGATCCTGGTCCTGCGGACCGGCGTAAAGGGGTACTGTGACCCGCGCGGTGGCGCCCGGCGCGATCGGCCCGATCGGGATCTTCACGCCTACCGAGTAGAGATCTTCCGCGAGCCTGCTCGCATAGAAATCGCGTTGCACCTTGTCCGTGGGTAGAAGAGCAGCGACAAAATAGTGTTGGATAATCGCGATCCAGCCGTCACTCGACTTTTTCGATGGAAGCTTCCCCTTGTCGATGTCGCTGAAGGGCACCTTTTGAAACTTGTCCTGTTCTGTGTACAGCGCGGCACCCGTATACGTCTGCGCCATGCGGGGATCGCCCGGCGGAGCTTTGCCGTCGCGCGTGAGCTGGAAGTAGGCGAAGGTGGAGACGGGCGACGCAGTGCCGTTTCTGATCTCCTCGGCGATATCGATCTGGTAACTGGCGCGATGGAAAGTGAGAATTTTTGTCACCTTCACACCGTCCGGTGCGCTTGCCTCGAGCCGGACCTCGAGGTTGTCCTTTCCTGGAGCGAGAGTTGATTCCAATACCCCAGTCGTGAAGAGCGTCCTGTGGAACGGCAGGCCGCCCGTCAAGCCACTTTGCGCAGCATAGTGATGCTCGGGTCCAAGGAGCACGAGGTTCTTGCTCCCGTCGAGGGTATCTTTGTGTTGCAGAAGTTCCAGGTAAACCAGGTCGCCACCCTGCGTGTCGATCTCCGCGACCACGGTGTCGGTGCGCACGCGCACGCGCTGCCCGCTTTGAGGAGCGTTGACCGCCGGAACCACGCTCGCGCCCGGGGCTGCCGCGAGACCGCCCGGCGCGGGAGCCGATAGGGGCGAAGTCGGCACGGCAGGTACAACGGGTCGATGCTCCTTCTGCCACGCTTCCCAGAGGAGCAGCAGCGAGAACGAAAACACGAAAAAGAGTATTAGACGTTGAGTGTCCATTCGTGGAGCAGACAATCAAGGGACAGGGTCATGACCACCCGGATGCCAGGGGTGGCAGCGTGCAAGGCGCTTGAGCATTAGCCAAACACCTCGAGCCATGCCGTGGCGCTCGAGCGCCTCCTGCGCGTATACGGAGCAGGAGGGATGGAAGCGGCAATGCATGCCAAGCAGCGGGCTGACCGCGTAGCGATAAGCTTGAATGAAGAGCGACAACAGCCTGCTCACGGCGATCTCGTCAAGCATTGCTCGACTTCCGCGAACGGAACCGGACGTGCAGTCAAGCGAATCAGAATATCGCGGCTCCCAAGCTGCGCTTGTTGACGCCGAAACAACTCCCTCAACACGCGCTTTACGCGACTGCGATCGACCGCGCGAGGAAAAACGCGTTTGGGAACAATGAGACCTAGCCTGGGCACGCCGAAGGGATTTGCTCTGAACGATACGCTGAACCCGGGGCGCCTAAGGGCTCGGCTTCCGGAAAGCAACGCGGCGATATCGGCCGTTCCGAGCCGCTGCCTACGACCGTAGCGCCTGCGAGCGCTCAAACGCTCAAACGGGCACGCCCCTTGGCGCGGCGTGCCCGAATCACGGCCCGGCCCCCGCGCGTGCGCATGCGAACAAGAAACCCATGGGTACGCTTCCTGCGAATGACCGACGGGTGAAAAGTACGTTTCATTAGGGGGATTCCTGAGGCGGACAATAACCTTTAATTAGACGATATTTTAGCCAGAATTGTCAATGAATTAACCTCTCTCCGGCTGTGGATAACTCTCCGGGAAAAAGGTAAAATCGCTGCGCTGTTTTCCCCGAACCGAACCATATAAGTATCCATGCAGGGTTTCTGGGCCTCGTGCCTGAGTCGCTTCGAGAAAGAGCTTCCCGCTCAGCAGTTTAATACCTGGATCCGGCCGCTTAAACTGGACGCCTCGGCGGCGCCATCCGGAGAGTTGCGCTTGCTCGCACCCAACCGCTTCGTTCTGCAGTGGGTGAAGGAGCGGTTCGTAACTCGCATCGAAGCGATGGGGGCAGAATTCTTCTCGTCCCCGATCCGCGTATCACTCACCCTCGAAACGGCGAGCGCACCGGAGCCTATTGAGAAGACTTCCGCGCCTGCGATCCGCGCCGCGCGCGCTCTCGCGCCTCGATCGCCGCACGCGGAGCGCTCGAGCCTCATTCCAGAATTCAGCTTCGATGGCTTTGTCGCCGGAAAAGCCAATCAGCTCGCGCGCGCCGCCGCACTGCAGGTCGCCGAACATCCCGGCACATCGTACAACCCGCTGTTCATCTACGGCGGCGTGGGCTTGGGAAAGACCCACCTGATTCACGCAGTCGGCAACCTTGTTCTCGCGCAGCATCCGAGTGCGCGGGTGCGATACCTCCACGCCGCGCAGTACATTTCCGATGTCATCAGAGCCTATCAACAGAAGTCTTTCGATGAGTTCAAACGCTACTATCACTCACTCGATCTTCTTCTGATTGATGATATCCAGTTTTTCACCGGGAAGGACCGCACCCAGGAGGAATTTTTTTATGCATTCAATGCCTTGATCGAGGCCCACAAGCAGCTCATCATCACCTGCGATACCTATCCGAAAGATCTTGCAGGAATGGACGAGCGCCTCAAGTCGCGCTTTTCGTGGGGCCTGACTGTGGCAATCGAGCCTCCGGAGCAGGAAATGCGGGTCGCAATCATCCTGAAAAAAGCCGAAGCGGTGTCGCTCAAGCTCTCGGAGGAAGTCGCCTTTTTCATCGCCAAGCACATCCGCTCGAACGTACGCGAACTTGAAGGCGCGCTGAAGAGCGTCATCGCCTATTCGCGCTTCAACGGCCGAGACATCACGCTTGACACGGCCAAGGAAGCACTCAAGGACCTCCTAACAGCACAAAACCGGCAAATCACCGTTGACAACATCCAGAAAACCGTCGCCGAGTACTACAAGATCAAGGTATCCGACATGCACTCGAAAAAGCGCAGTCGCAACGTCGCCCGGCCCCGCCAGCTCGCGATGGCGCTCGCCAAGGACCTCACCCAGATGAGCCTGCCGGACATCGGCGACGCGTTCGGAAACCGTGACCACACGACGGTCCTCCACGCGTGTCGCACTATCGCCACGCTGCGAGAGAAGAACCACGATATCAACCGCGATTACCACGTGCTCGAGCAGGTACTCAAAGGGTGAATAAGCAGCAAACAACCACGGAGCAGATTGTGAGCAAGTGCCGCTGCCGAGAGGTAGCAGGCTCTTGTTCATGTTTTCCCCACGTTCTATCCTGCCCTTTACTAACAGCTTACGAACGCCGAACCGCCGCGTGTCTACGGGCCCGAGCGAGGTTATCCACCTAGAAAGATCGCCATCATCATCATCATCAAGGAAATAAAATGAATCTGCTGAAGACCCAGCGCGAAGCGCTGCTTGAGCCTCTGCAGGCGGTCACGGGAATCATAGAGCGGCGCCATACGCTGCCGATCTTGTCTAACGTGTTGCTCTCCAGGACAGACACGCATATCGAGTTTGTCGCGACTGATATCGAGATCGAGATTACGACGACCATGACCGTCGAGGGTGCCGGTGACTCCAAAAAAATCACCGTGGGGGCGCGAAAGCTCGTTGACATTCTGCGCGCTCTCCCGGAGGGATCGGAGGTAACGCTCGCGTTGCAGGACAAGAGGCTTCAGGTCAGGTCGGGAAAAAGCCGTTTTAACTTGCAGACGCTTTCGGCCGAGGATTTTCCGAGATTGGTGCTGGTCGAAGCCTCGGCAACGAGCTTCTCGGTTCCGCAAAAGTTGTTGAAGTCGCTTTTGGGACTGGTTCAGTATGCAATGGCTCAGCAGGATATCCGCTACTACCTCAATGGCCTACTCATGGTCGTCGAGGAAGGGCAGCTGAAGCTGGTGGCGACCGACGGGCACCGCTTGGCCTACGCAAGCCGAGATGTCGGGGGGAAGAATCTCTCCAAGCAGGAAGTGATCCTTCCACGCAAGACGATTATCGAGCTTTCGAAGCTCCTAGAAGACAGCGAAGATTCGGTTACGATCGAGTTGTCCTCGGCCCAGGCTAAGTTCAGGTTTGGCAACGTGGTGCTGGTGTCGAAGTTGGTAGATGGAAAGTTTCCCGACTATGGCCGGGTGATCCCGCAGAACCATCCGAAGAAGCTGAAGCTCGAGCGAATCGTTCTGTTGCAGGCGTTGCAACGGGCGGCGATTCTCACCAGCGACAAGTTTCGCGGGGTGCGCTGGGTTCTGGGCGAAGGAAGTCTCAAGATCAGTTGCAGCAATACTGAGCAGGAAGAAGCGCAGGAAGAGCTCGATGTTCCATATAAAGGGGAGACCCTCGACATCGGGTTCAATGTCGGCTATCTAGTGGATGTGCTCAACAATCTCGACGTCGCCGAGGTCGAGTGCGGATTGGGTGATGCCAATTCGAGCGCGTTGTTCACCCTGCCTGGGCGCAACGATTTCAAATACGTCGTGATGCCGATGCGGATCTGAGTGAAGAGAGAATAAATGTCCGATGCAGAAAAGAACGATAACGCGCGTAACCAATACGATTCCGATAGCATCAAGGTACTGAAGGGTCTCGACGCGGTCCGCAAGCGTCCGGGTATGTACATCGGCGACACCTCCGATGGCACCGGCTTACACCACATGGTGTTCGAGGTCGTGGACAACGCCATTGACGAGGCGCTGGCCGGTTTCTGTGACGAGATCACGGTCACGATCCACACGGACAACTCGATCAGCGTCATCGATAACGGGCGCGGCATCCCAACCGGGATACACGAGGCCGACGAGCAGAAGCGCTCGGCCGCGGAGATCGTGATGACCGAGCTTCACGCGGGCGGGAAGTTCGACAACAATTCTTATAAGATCGCCGGCGGCCTGCACGGCGTGGGAGTGTCCGTCGTCAATGCGCTCTCCGATTGGCTGCGCCTTAGCATTCGCCGAGACGGGAAAAGCCACTTTATGGAATTCCGGCGCGGTGTGCCTGTGGCGCCTCTCAAGGTGACAGGCAAGACCGAGAGACGCGGCACCGAGGTGCATTTTCTCGCCAGTGCGGAGACGTTTGGGGTGGTCGAGTACCACTTCGACATCCTGGCGCGACGGCTGCGCGAGCTTTCGTTTCTCAACAACGGGGTCAAGATCCAGCTGGTCGACCAGCGCTTTGGAAAAGAGGAGAACTTTGCGCACACCGGGGGGGTGAAGGGGTTCGTCGAATACATCAATCGGAGCAAGAACGTGTTGCACAGCACACCTTTTCACGCGATTGCGCAGAAGGAAGGCATCACCGTCGAGGTGGCGATGCAGTGGAACGACTCCTATCAGGAGCAGGTGCTCTGCTTCACGAATAATATTCCACAGCGTGACGGCGGCACTCATCTGACGGGCCTGCGAGCCGCCCTGACACGCAGCTTGAATCAATACATCGAAGCGAACGAAGTAGCGAAAAAGGCCAAAGTCGAGACCACCGGAGACGACATGCGCGAAGGTCTGTCATGTGTGCTTTCGGTGAAAGTGCCTGAACCGAAATTCTCTTCGCAAACGAAGGACAAGCTCGTTTCCTCTGAAGTAGGACCAGTGGTCCAGGAGCTCGTGGGCGAAAAGCTGAAGAATTTTCTCCTCGAGCGGCCCAACGATGCCCGCATCATCTGCGGCAAGATCGTGGATGCGGCGCGTGCGCGCGAAGCAGCGCGCAAGGCCCGGGAGATGACGCGTCGCAAAGGGGTGCTCGACTCCTTCGGGTTGTCCGCGAAGCTCGCCGACTGCCAAGAGAAGGATCCGGCGCTTTGCGAGCTCTACATCGTCGAGGGCGACTCAGCCGGAGGTTCTGCTAAACAGGGCCGCGACCGCAAGTTCCAGGCGATCTTGCCGTTGAAAGGCAAGATACTGAACGTCGAAAAAGCGAGGTTCGACAAACTGATCTCCTCCCAGGAGATCGTCACCTTGATCCAGACTTTGGGCACCGGGATAGGCAAGGACGAATACGATATCTCGAAACTGCGCTATCACCGTATCATCATCATGACGGATGCCGACGTGGACGGCGCGCACATCCGCACGCTGCTGCTTACGTTTTTCTACCGACAGATGCCGGAGCTCGTTGAGCACGGACACGTGTACATCGCGCAGCCCCCCCTCTATAAGGTGAAGCTGGGCAAGCAGGAACGCTATTTCAAGGACGACCACGAGCGCGCACAGTTCATGCTCGCACAGGCTTTGGTGGGAGCGTCCCTCGCGCCCAAAAAGGCAGGGCAGGTTATCGAGGGCGAGACGCTTGAGCAGCTCGCGAAGGCCTACCTATTTGCCGAGGCGGTGGTGGTGCGAGCCTCGAAGATCATCGACGTTGAAGCCTTGGCCGCGCTCATGCGTGGGGTTAAAGTCGATCTCTCCAGCGCGCAATCTGCGGGGGCGAGCGCGCTCCGGCTCAAACAGGCTATGGCCGCCAAAGGGAATGGGGTCAACGTAAGCGCGCGCTATGATGGCAAGAACGAGCGCCACCAACTGGTGATCGAGCGGACCCACCACGGAAATGTCAGGACGAGCGTGCTCGACGATGACTTTCTGTCGTCGGGAGACTACCAGCAACTCAACCGTATCGCGCAACTACTGCAGGGCCTCATCGGACCTGGCGCCGTGATCAGGCGCGAAGACAAGGAAGAGGGGGTTGCCGATTTTCCGCAAGCCATGAAGTGGCTGCTAGGAGAAGTCGAGCGCAGCGCAGCGATCCAGCGCTACAAGGGCCTCGGAGAGATGAATCCTGAACAGCTTTGGGAGACTACGATGGATCCGCAGTCCCGGCGGCTGCTCAAGGTGCAGATCGAAGACGGGATCGCCGCGGATGAGATCTTCACCAAGCTGATGGGGGACGACGTCGAGCCCCGGCGGGTGTTTATCGAGCAGAACGCGCTGGTCGCGCGGCTCGACGTTTGAGCAGGACAGAGGTCTTACGCCGCTCGCTTGTTTCTAGGCACCCTAGCACGGCGGGCAAATCGCTTCACCCTCGTTCTCGGTTTGCTTTCCATTTTCGCCTTCGTCGGGGCTTTTTCGGCGTCGTCGGCCCTCGTCGGCGAGCGCGGGGCGGGTTTTGCCGCGCGAGGAGCGAACTCGAACCCCACTTTGCCATCGGCGGTGCGCACCAAAAACGCCGAAAACGGTCTGCCTTTGCGAGAAATGAAGCGATGCAAAAGATCGGTCTTTCCCGTTGCGAGCAGCTTCTTTATCTCCTCGGGCTCGACGGGCCGCTGCAAGATGACGCGTCCGGAGCGGAAGTCACAACGCCGCTCGGGGTTGACGCTGTTCTCGCAGACATAGGCCATCGGCTGCTCGAACACGCGGCCGCCGCACTTCGGACAGGGGCCGAGCGGGGTCAGCGCTGAAAAATCCACCTTCGCCACAGTGCCGTCGGCGCCCGCCTGCCGCCCAAAGTCAAACTCAGCGCGAAACTCGGGCGTAAGCCGCACCATCGCGGCAAACGGCTTGCCGACGCGGCTGCGGAAACCCGTCAAGGGCCCCACCGAGCGCTTGGCGATCAGCGTCTCGATTTCCTCGGGAGCGAACTCGCGACTCGACACGACTTTCCAGATCGCAAAGTCGCACTTCTGGCACTTGAACTTGCGATAGGTCTCCTGCACCTTGCCGCCGCACTTGGGACACGGAGTCTTCAGGGTGAGGAACGCGGTATCGGGGATGTCGCCGTGCTTGATGCGCGAAACCATCTCACGCGTGAGATCGACGATGTGGTCCATGAACGCGCTGCGCGGAAGGTCCCCGTGCTCCATCTGTTTGAGCTTGAATTCCCAGTTCCCGGTGAGCTCAGGAGAGCACAGTTCGTTCACCCCGAAGTGGCGCAACGCGAATAGGAGCGACGACGCCTTCGGCGTCGGCTGGAGCTCGCGACCGATGCGGTGCACATAGTCCTCGTAGATCAGACCCTCGATGATCTGCGCACGGGTTGCCGGAGTGCCCAATCCCTTCTCGCTCATGGCTTCGCGAAGCTCTTCGTCCTCGACCAGTTTTCCGGCGCCTTCCATTGCCGAGAGCAGCGTGGCTTCCGTGAATCGGGCCGGCGGCTTGGTCCGAATGGCGCGAACATCCACCTCGCGCGTGCGCACTCTTTCTTCGTTCTCGATTGCAACGAGGCTCGGCGATTCGCCCGTTTCAGCTTCCTTGCCGTAGACTTGGAGCCAGCCGGCTTCAGTCATGACTCGGCCCTCGGTCTTGAACGCTTCGCCCTCGACGCGGGTGATCCGCGTCGTCACGAGATACTCCGCGGCTGGGAAGAACACCGCGAGAAAGCGCTTCACGACCAGATCGTAAAGCTTCCCTTCCGCCTCGGAGAGATGTCCCGGCCTCTGGATCGTGGGGATGATTGCGAAGTGGTCGGAAATCTTCTTGTTGTCGAATATGCGTTTGTTCGGCTTGACCCAGCCTTTCTTCAGTATCTGAGCCGCGTGGCGCGCGTAGCCCGATTTCTGCGCCACGAACGTGTCAAGCGTCTTCCTCACCGTGCCGAGGTAATCCTCGGGTAATGCACGAGAATCGGTCCTCGGATAGGTGAGGGCTTTGTGTCTTTCGTAGAGCGCCTGGGCGAGCGCGAGCGTGGTTTTGGCTGAGAAGCCGAAACGGCCGTTCGCTTCGCGCTGCAGGCTCGTCAAGTCATAGAGAAGAGGAGAGAGCTGCGAGGCGGGCTTCGCCTCCTCGGTGGCAACGCCCGGCTTTCCCAGGCATTTCGCGCCGATGGCGGCGGCGCGTTTCTCCTCCCACAATCTCTCGGGTCTTGCCTCGGCATCCTCTTTTTCCTTTTGGAAGCTTTCGTCGAACCAGCGACCGCCGTACTCACCGGCCGCGGCGGCAAACGTGGCGTGGACCTCCCAGTAGTCGCGCGGCTTGAAACTGCGTATACGATCCTCGCGCTCGACGAGAATTGCGAGCGTCGGTGTCTGCACACGGCCCACCGTGGTCTTGTAGAAACCGCCTTCCTTCGAGTTGAAGGCTGTCATGGCACGCGTGCCGTTGATGCCGATGAGCCAGTCCGACTCGGAGCGGCACAGCGCAGCGTCGGCCAGAGGGAGCAACTCGCGATCCTTGCGCAACTGCTCGAAACCTTCTTTGATGGAGCTTTGCGTCATCGACTGCAGCCACAAACGCTCGACGGGCTTCTTGTTGCCGGCATGCCGAACGATATACCGGAAAATCAACTCGCCTTCCCGACCCGCGTCGCATGCGTTTATCACGCCGGTCAAGTCCCTACGCCGAAGCAACTTGACGAGGAGTTTGAGGCGTTCCTCAGTGCGCTCGATCGGTTTGAGATCGAAGTGCGGTGGAATCACAGGCAGGTGTGCAAAAGACCACTTGCCTCGTTTGACCTCCACGCCCTCGGGCGGAACGAGCTCGAGCAGATGACCGATCGCGGACGAAAGTACGTAGTCCCGGCTTTCATAGTAGTCGCCGTGACGCGTAAACCCGCCTAGAGTACGCGCAATGTCGTTCGCCACAGAGGGCTTTTCGGCGACGATGAGTTTCTTGGCCACTGAGAAGGAAAGATTGCGAAAAAATAGACGGCAGGGTTCGAGACCGTCTCTACGCGAAGCGCAGAATGATAAGTGTAATCGGAACGTGAAGCAAGAAACTGCCTCACGCGAAGGCCGAGTCGTCTCGCGAGCTCGGCTCGGTACTAGTGCGTCTGGCGTTTCTCGCCGTCGGGTATCAACTCGTCGAGAATGAGCGCGTCCACATTGCCTCGGCGCGTCCAAAGTACCATCAGGACGATCACCTTGAGCTTGTCCAAGCCCACAACCTCGTTGGGCAAGGCCATACCGCGTTCGATGATAAGTTCGCGCAGCAACGGGGTGAGGATTTTTGCGCCCTCGAGAAAAGCAATGAAGCCTCTGCTTTCCAACGACAACTTGGTCGCTTCGTCCGCAGAATATCCGCGGAAGGACTGTCGTGCGTCGAGGGACTCCGGAAGAGCCTCCTTGGGAAGATCAGTGAGGGTGTTCAGCCAATCCAGCGCGTCCTGGATGTCGTCGTTCTCGAAGCCGGCCGCATGCAGCTTGCGCTCAAGCGTATCCTGATCGGGGTAGGTTTCGGTCTGGTAGTAATTCTCGAAAAGGTATACGAGTACATCGAACATTCGCTATGCATCCTCAGCGGACACGTTGATATAGACCTCCGGGGAGGCCTGCTATTTTTCCTTCCAACTCCAACTGCAGCAGAATGGACGATACGATTTCGGCCGTCAAGCCGCTGCGCGCGATCAGGCCGTCGATGTCGCAGGGATCGAAACCCATCTTGTCCAGCAAGTCGTGGCCTTCGCTGGGTTCCGGAGATCTCGTTTCTGGTGCCCCTGCAGCGCCGAGCTCCTCGAGAACGTCTTGCGCGCTCTCGACCAGCTTCGCGCCCTGCTTGATCAGCGAATGACAGCCTCTCGAGACCGGCGAGTGAATCGAGCCGGGGATGGCAAGCACTTCGCGGCCCTGTTCGGCCGCGAAGCGTGCCGTGATGAGCGAACCCGAATCGAGGGCGGCCTCGACCACGAGACAACCGCGGGCAAGACCCGAGATGAGGCGGTTGCGCCGAGGAAAATTTCCCGCGTTGGGCGGGGTGCCGAGCGGGAATTCGGACACAAGCGCGCCCCGCAACAAGATTTCCGCCGCAAGCGGCTCGTTGCGACGCGGATAAACGATATCGATGCCGGTACCCAGCACCGCGATGGTGGACCCACGTCCCTCCAGTCCGCCCCGGTGTGCAGCGCTGTCCACGCCGATAGCCAGGCCGCTCACGATGACCAGGCCAGCCTCGCTGAAGGCTCGCGCGAAGCTCTGCGCAGTCTTCAGTCCCTGTGGCGTCGCGTTTCGGCTGCCGACCACGGCAAGCGCTGTGCAAGAAAGGAGCTTCGCGTTGCCGGTAACATAGAGCAAAGCGGGCGGATCAGGGATTTCCAGGAGTTGCTTGGGATATTCGGTGTCGGCAAGAGTCAGCACCTTGTGCTCGGGCTGGGCAGCCCATTGGAGCGCTTTTTCGATTTCGGGGCCTCTGTTTCGCTCAAGGATGCTCGCTGCAAGCGCTTCGGGCACGACGCGACAGAGTTGCGATCGCGTTGCATTCAATACGTTGGCGGGAAGGCCGAAGGTGGAAAGCAGGGCTCGGAATCTCTGGCCACCGAGGCCGGAAACTAGACTGAGTTCGATCCAGGCGGCCAGGTCGCCTGAATCGTTCATTCGTGAGGCCTCGCCCTGACAGGATCTTGGTTAGGGGTTCTGCACGATGTCTCCCCCCTGCACCGGCCGTGAACTTTCCATTACCAGCGCGTAGGAGACCGAATTGAAGGTACGGAAGATGAAGACGAGCCCGTAGCGCTCTGGGGGGAGCTGAATGGCTGGGGAGCGGTCGCGCGATTTCAGATAGTCCCTCTGGTCGTAGACCACGACGTTGCGGTAGACGGCAAGCACGTGTCCAACCTCCAGACCGTCGCGCCTGCCTCTATTGATGGAGATGATCGAGTCGCGCCCGCCCACGCTGGTAGCCAGAGCGTCGTAGAGTCCTATGATTCTGCCGCTTACCGCGGAACTCGGCGCATGAGGCACATACTGGGGGATGGTCGGCGGGGGTGCGGGAATGAGTCGATCTCCCGCAGAAATCTCCTTCTTGGAATTCACGATTTGCACTGTGGCGGGTTCTCCGCTTCGCGTCACGCGAGCCGTACCCAGGAACACGGCTTCGAAACCCAGGGTCCTCAGGTTGTCGGGGTCGACTAGCGGCCGCCCGGCGCGATAGACCTGCCATATAGGCGCCTCGGTGTCCCCAAAACCGCTGACATAGGCCACGTTGCCCGTGCCTAAGTTGACCCGATTTTCCTCCGTAGCGATGATCCGCGGGGCCCTATCGAGGCCGCCTTCCTCGATGATTAGTGGCTGCGTTAGAAACGGCTCGATCGCCCTGGGCGAAATGGCGGGTATCGCCTCTGCCGTCAAAGGCTGGGTATAGATACGCGGCAGAAGCTTTACCCCTCCTTCTGCACCGCGAGCCCCGAGGCCGCCGCCGGCTTCGCCGATACGCAATTGCGGCGGCGACACGCTCCGGTCGAGCACGAGGACATCCCCCGGGGAGATGTTGTGCGGATTTCTGATCTGCTCCTGGTTCATGCGCCAGATTTCCGGCCAGCGCCACTGATCGTTGAGGAATTTGGTGGCGATGCTCCAAAGCGTATCGCCCTTTTGGACGACGTAGCGGTCCGGGGCCGTTTCCTTTACCTGGAGATCGCCCTGTGCAAGCGCCAACAACCCTGCGCCCGCTAGGGCGAGCGCCAGGAGAGCTGTGATAGACTTTTGCATGACCGCCTCGTCTGGGTTTAGCCGCCGCAGTCCTTATATTAGCTTTGGCGGCTTGCTTTTTACAGTCTGCATTAAATTCTGCATCTAATTCTTTCAATTTGCAAGTATTTATGCCGTTGCTAGATATCCTCCGCTACCCGGATCCCAGGCTCTATAAGAAGGCCGCGCGGGTAACGGAGGTCGACGAATCGGTACGCGCCTTGGTCCGGAACATGGCCGAAACCATGTACGCGGCGCCGGGGATGGGACTGGCGGCGACTCAGGTCGACGTGCAGAAACAGGTGATCGTCATCGACGCCTCCGAGAACCGAAATGAGCTCCTGGTTCTCATCAACCCCGAGATCGTCAGCCGCGAGGGCGTCCAGTATTGCGAGGAGGGCTGCCTGTCGGTTCCGGGAATCTACGAGCCGGTTGAGCGCGCCGAGCGCGTGACCGCGCGCGCGCTTGGCTTGGACGGAAAATCCTTCACGCTCGTCGCGGAGAAACTCCTCGCGGTCTGCATCCAGCACGAAATCGATCACCTCGAGGGCAAAGTCTTCGTCGACTATCTGTCGCGCCTCAAGCAGCAGCGCATCAAAGCCAGGCTTCAAAAACAGTTCCGCAAGACGGCCTGAGCAGGTCGGCGCGCTTCCTTTCGCCCAAGCCCCGAACGGGTGCCGCCTCCGTGAACGTCCTCTTCGCTGGCACGCCTGAATTTGCGGCACGCTCCCTCGAGGCGATCCTGCAGTCCCGCCACAGTGTGGCCGGTGTGGTGACTCAGCCGGATCGACCTACTGGGCGCGGTCTTGCGCTGGCGCCATCACCGGTGAAGAAGCTGGCGGCCGCGCGAGGCGTTCAGGTGGCCCAACCGGTGAATTTGCGGGACGTGCGCGCGCAGGCGGAGCTCAAGCATTTTCGAGCTGACGTCATCGTGGTTGCCGCTTACGGTTTGATTCTGCCGCAGCCAGTGCTCGAGTTTCCCCGGTACGGAGCGGTCAATATTCACCCGTCCCTGTTACCGCGATGGCGCGGCTCGACGCCCATTCAGCGGGCGCTGCTCGCCGGTGATCGGGACACCGGCGTATCGATCATGCAGATGGACACGGGGCTCGACACGGGCCCGGTACTGATGCGGGAAAAAATTCCGATCCTGGAAGACGATACCACGGGCACGCTGCAGGATCGGCTCGCGGAGCTCGGCGCGAAGCTCATAGTGCAGGCCCTAGATGCCCTGGAAGTCGGCGGGGTCAAGGCGATACCCCAACCGGCCGAGGGGGTGACGTATGCAGCCAAGCTCGACAGCCGCGAGGCTCGCGTGGACTGGCGTGTGAGTGCGGTGATGGTGAATCGCTGGGTTCGCGCGCTCAATCCGTCACCGGGCGCGGATGCACGCGCGCGCGGGGTTGAGCTCAAGATTTGGCGTTGCGCTACCGCTGCGGGGCAGGGAGAACCGGGTGAGGTACTGAGCCTAGATCCGCGCGGTTTGTGCGTCGCCTGCGGGGAAGGCGCCGTGGTTGTGACCGAGTTGCAGCGCTCTGGGGGAAAGCGACTGCCTGCCGCCGAATTTCTCAGAGGATTTCCGCTTTCGGCTGGCGAGCGCTTCGAAGAGCCGTAGCAAGGGAGCTCGAACGCCGTGCGCCTATAATGCAAGCAACGCCCGTGACCTTGCGCAGTGCATCCGTGTCCACCGTTTCCACCGGCCCTTCCCTCGCGCAGGCGTTTGTCGCGGCCGCTGAAGCCATCGGGCGCGTCTCCGCGGGGGAGAGCCTGAACGCTGCGCTCGCCGACTTGAAACACCGTGCGTCGGCGCAAACACTTGCTGCCGCAGCACAGGATCTTTGCTATAACGCGCTACGGAGTTACGGGGTGGTCGACGTAGTCCTAGAGCGATTGTTGCAAAAACCTCTCACGGATTCCCCAGTGCGTGGGTTGCTGCTCGCCGCGCTCGCGGAACTCGCTGCTCGGCCGCGGTCCGCGCACGCGGTCGTGCATCAGGCGGTGGAGGCGGCCGCTTTGCTCGGGCACTCGCGCGCGAAAGGGCTGGTCAACGCGGTGATGCGCAACTTTCAGCGCCGCATGCCCGAACTGCTCTCGGAGATCGAGGCTACCGAGCCTGGCCGCTACCGCCATCCACAATGGTGGATCGACGCGTTGCGCCTGGCCTACCCGCACGAGTGGGAGTCCGTCCTTTTTGAATCGAACCGGCATCCGCCCATGGTTTTGCGGGTAAACCGGCGACGACTCTCGGCGAAAGCGTATCTGGAGAAACTGGACCTCGCGGGAATTCCCGCGCGCGCGCTGGGACAGGATGCGGTGCTGCTGAAAAAACCTTGCCGGGTTGAACAGCTCCCGGGTTTTGCGGTAGGCGAGGTCTCGGTGCAGGATGCCGGCGCTCAGCGAGCCGCGCCGCTTCTGGATGTTCGCGACGGGATGTGGGTACTGGATGCCTGCGCGGCGCCGGGCGGGAAAACCGGACACCTGCTCGAGCTTGCCGAGTGCGAGCTTATCGCGGTGGACGCGGACGGCGTGAGGGCGCGGCGTATCGCCGAAAATCTCTCCAGACTGAAGCTCTCGGCGAAAGTCGTGGTCGGCGATTGCCGCAAGCCCGAGGGTTTCTGGAGGGGAAGGCCTTTCGATCGTATTCTTCTGGATGCGCCTTGCTCGGCATCCGGTGTGGTGCGGCGCCATCCCGATATCAAATGGCTGCGTCGGAAGACCGATGCATTCCAGTTCGGCCGCACGCAGGCGGAACTGCTAGAAGCCTTGTGGCGGGTACTCGCCCCCGATGGTAAATTGCTGTACGCCACGTGCTCGGTGTTTCCCGAGGAGAACGGCGCTCAGGTGGACAAATTTCTCCTGCGGCACCCGGAGGCTGAAATGCTTCCGCTCCCAGGGCTCGTCGAGGGTGACGAAGGGGCCCGACGCCCTTTTGAGTGCCAGATCCTGCCGAATGCCGATAGCGACGGTTTCTTCTACGCCTTGCTGAAAAAAAACACTGCCCAATCTGAGGAATGAGCACAAGCCTGCGTCGATTCGTTGCTGCGCTCGCGCTGGGCCTCGTTACGTCGGCGCTCGCACAGCCCATCCAGGTCAACAACGCCGGGTTGGAGATCGCCCAGACGCGCTATTTCCTGAACGCGGATTTTCGCCTCGATCTGACCGCGCCGCTCCTGGAGGCCTTGAACAACGGCGTATCGCTCGGCTTCCTCGTGGAGTTCCAGCTGACACGGCGGCGGTGGTACTGGTTCGACGAGAAAACAGCCTCCGAAAAGCTGGAGCTGCGGCTTTCCTATCTCCCGCTGGCGCAGCAGTACCGGCTGTCTAGCGGGACGCTGCAGCAGGGCTTCCCCACGCTCGCCGAGGCGCTCGAGGCGCTCGGCAGGGTTCACGGCTGGCCGGTGCTGGGACAGGATCAGGTCGACAACGGCCGAACCTATGTTGCCGCGGTGCGCCTGCGCCTTGATCCGGCTCAGCTGCCAACGCCGTTCCGCGTAAGTGCCGTCACCAACCGCGAGTGGACACTGACGTCTGACTGGAGGCGATTTCCGTTCACTCCGCTTGCGCCGGTGCAGGAGGCCCGATGACCTACGTGCTCATCGCCAGCGCTGCGCTCGGTGGCATTTTGCTGTTCCTGCTTGCCGCGGCGACCGCCAACTCGCCGCTCTTCGCCGTACACTATCCGCTGCTGCTGGGCCTGAACGCGGTGATTGCCCTAGCGCTCCTCGGGCTCGTGGTGTACCAGTTGGCGATCCTCGCGCGGCAGCGCCGCGCCAAGGTGTTCGGCTCGCTGCTGACGTTCCGGGTGCTCGTCATGTTTGCGCTGGTGGGAGTGGTTCCCGGGCTCCTCGTCTATACCGTGTCGCTGCAGTTCCTCGCGAAGAGCATTGAATCTTGGTTCGACGTGCGCGTCGAGCGCGCGCTTGAGGGGGGACTCAATCTCGGCCGGGCGGCGCTCGACGTCATGTTGAACGAACTGCTTCTCAAGGCCCATGTAATGGCGCTCGATCTCTCCGAGGCCCCTGGGCGCGAGCAATCCACCGTGCTTGCTCGTTTGCGCGAGCAGGCCTACGTCGAAGACGCCTGGCTCATGACCGAAGGCGGACAGGTGCTCGCGAGGGCGAGCCGGGAACCCCGAAAGCTCGTGCCGCCCGCCCCAAGTACACAGGCGTTGCGCGACGCACGGCAGGTGCGCGGTTATGGCGCGGTCGAGCCGGTTGGCGACAAGGGGCTCCTGCTCAGAGTGATCGTGTCCCTGGAGAGTCCGGCTCGCGCCAACGAGCCGCGCTTGCTCCAGCTCACACACTGGGTGCCGCAGGCGCTCGCCGAACAAGGCGAATCAGTACAAAGCGTGTATCGTGCATACAAGGAGCTGTCGCTGTCTCGCCAGGGGCTGAAGGAAATCTACATTCTCACGCTGACCTTGACGCTGTTGCTCGCGTTGCTTTCGGCGATCGCACTCGCGTTCCTGTTGTCGCGGCGCCTGTCGAAACCGCTTGCCGTGCTCGCCGAGGGCACCCAGGCGGTGGCGCGCGGCGATTTTTCGCGCCGCGCCCCGGTCACGAGCCGCGACGAGCTGGGCATCCTCACGCAGTCGTTCAACAGCATGACTCAACAGCTGGGTGAAGCGCAGAGCGCCGCGCTGCTCAATCAAGCGCAGCTCGAAACCGCCAAGGCGTACCTGGAGAGCATTCTCGCCAATCTGTCGGCGGGTGTACTCGTTTTTGATCACGGCCTTGTCCTCCGGATTGCAAACAGCGGGGCGGGCAGCATCTTGCACGAGAGCATTGCGGCCCTGATTGGACTGAAGCTCGAGAATTGGCACACGCTCGCCGAGTTTGCGCGCATGCTCCGGGCGGAGTTCGAACAACACGGAGAGGCCGCGTGGCAGCAGCAAATTGAGATGCGCGAGCGAGGGGCTGTGATTCTCGTACGGGGTTCGCCGCTGCCCGAGACGGGTGGCGGCGGTTACGTCGTGGTATTCGACGACATCACGCAATTGATCGCGGCGCAGCGCGCAACCGCCTGGGGCGAGGTTGCGCGCCGGCTCGCTCACGAGATCAAGAATCCTCTCACACCGATCCAGCTCGCCGCGGAGCGCCTGCAGGCGAAGCTCGGCGACAAACTTTCGCTCGGGGCGGCGCGGGCCCTAGACCACGCCACGGAGACGATCGTCGCGCAGGTTACCGCCATGAAGAACATGGTGGATGATTTCCGCGACTATGCTCGCAACCCCCCGCCGCAGCTGGGCGGACTGGATCTGAATCGACTCGTCACAGAGGTGCTTGCCTTGTACGAACAGTCCGGAACTCGGATTCAGGCCAACCTCCAGAAGAACGTTCCGCTGGTGCGCGGTGACCCCGACCGTCTGCGCCAGGTAATCCACAATCTGCTGCAGAACGCTCAGGATGCCCTTTCGGGAAGTAGCGACCCCAAAATCGAAGTGTCGACCGAGCTTTCGGGCGGCCAAGTGTGGCTGCGGATTAGCGATAACGGTTGCGGCTTCCCCGAGGCCATCATCAACGGGGCATTCGAGCCCTATGTCACCACCAAGCCCAAAGGGACGGGCCTCGGGCTAGCGATAGTAAAACGGATCATCGACGAACATCACGGCACCGTCCGGATAGAAAACCGGACGGGGAAAGAAGGAGGTCGCGGCGCGGCGGTGCAGATTTCGCTTCCGCTTGCGGCTTGATCGGGCATGGCACAGATACTGGTCGTTGACGACGAAGTCGGAATCCGGGAGCTGTTATCGGAAATCCTCTCCGACGAAGGACACTCGGTGCAGCTTGCCGAGAATGCCACCGCGGCGCGCTCGTTGCGCGCGCAGAGACGGCCGGACCTGGTGTTGCTCGATATTTGGATGCCCGACGCGGACGGCATTACGCTGCTGAAGGAATGGGCTACCGGAGGCCAGCTCACCATGCCGGTGATCATGATGTCGGGTCACGGCACCATCGACACGGCAGTGGAGGCGACGCGCATCGGCGCAATGGATTTCCTCGAAAAACCGATCGCGCTGCAGAAGCTGCTCGCGACCGTGAAGCGTGCACTGCGCGCGGGCGAGTCGCGAGCGGTGATGCCGCTCAGCATCGCGACTTTCGGCCGCTCGGTGATCATCACCGAGTTGAAGAAACGCTTGGGGAGGATCTCCGCTGCGGGCACAGCGGTGCTGATGCGCGGCGAAAGAGGTGTGATGCCGGAGCTCTACGCACGCTATCTGCAACAGCCCAACGCGCCCTGGATCGATGCGTCGCACGCGCTCAATGAGGCGTCTCAGGATCTGCTGCAGCAGGTTTCCAGCGGCGTGCTGTTCGTCGGGGAGCTCGCGATGCTGTCCAGGAACCAGCAGAAGCAACTGGCGTTTCTTGCGGCCCGCGCGGAAAAGAGCAACGTGCGGCTGGTGTCTTTTACCGCGGAGGATCCGAAGCACCTGGTGGAATCGCAAGGTTTCGACGCGGCCTTGATGCAAGCGCTCGCGGGAATCGTCATCGCGCTTCCGGCGCTGCGCGAACATCCGGAGGACATCCCGGAGATCGCTACCCTCATGCTTGCCCAGCTGGTGGAAACACGCTTTTGTCCGCCGCGAAACTTTTCCACCGGGGCCCTCAACGTCCTGCGCTATTTCTCCTGGCCGGGTAATCTCGAGGACCTCGCCGCAGCGGTGCGTAACCTGGCGCTCACCAGCTTGGAGGAGGAGATAGGTGTCGCGGACGCGGAACGCGTGCTGCCGCAGTTCGCACGCCGCGCCGCGGAGGCCGACCTGTCGCTCGATCTCCCTCTGCGCGAAGCGCGCGTGGCTTTCGAGCGAACCTACTTCGAGCATCACCTCTCACAGGTGAACGGCTCTATCGCACGCGTCGCCGAACGAAGCGGTCTCGAGCGCACGCACTTGTACCGCAAGTTGAAAGCGCTCGGCATTCTCGCGGGGCGAAAAGAAGACTGACTCCGATGCGGGTTCGGCATAAAATGCGTGCTTTTTCGCGCGGGCTCCCGCCTTGAAAATCGTAATCCTCGGCGCCGGCCAAGTCGGCTCGTCGGTCGCCGAAAGCCTGGTGTCCGAAGCCAACGATATTACGGTCGTGGATATCGATGGCACGAGGTTGCGCAGCCTCCAGGACCGCCTGGATTTGCGCACCGTGGTCGGTAGCGCCGCGCATCCCTCCGTGCTGCTCGAGGCGGGCATCGAGGACTGCGACATGATGATCGCCGTGACGCAAAGCGACGAGACCAACTTGGTCGCCTGCAAGCTGGCACAGGTGTTGTTCAACGTCCCGACCCGCATCGTCCGCCTGCGGGCCACCGACTATCTTTCCAACGAGCGCGTGCTCGGCCCGGACTGCTTTGACGTGGATTTGGCAATCTGTCCGGAGCAGATCCTCACCGACTATATCGTCAAGCTCGTGGAGTTTCCCGAAGCATTACAGGTACTGGAGTTCGCACACGGCAAAGTGAGCTTGGTCGCGGTGCGCGCGTTTCAAGGGGGTCCCCTGGTTGGTCATCCCCTGAAGGACCTCAGGAAGCACATTCCTTCCGTGGACACGCGGATCGCCGCCATATTTCGGAGCGACAGCCCGATTCTGCCCGAGGGTGACACCGTGGTGCAGGCCGGGGACGAGGTATTTTGCCTCGCGGCCACTGAGGACATCCGCCAAGTCATGCACGAGCTTCGACGCATGGACAAGGCGGTGGGGAGGGTCATGATCGCGGGGGGCGGTAACATCGGACTGCGATTGGCGCGGGCGATCGAGCGCGACTACGCGGTCAAGGTCATCGAGTACGACAAGCGGCGCTGCGAGATGCTCTCCACCCGCCTCGACCGGGCCCTCGTTTTGCAGGCAGACGTCACGGACGAAGGACTCCTGGAGGCCGAGAACGTCTCCGACATGGACCTCTTCGTCGCCGTCACCAACGACGACGAGAACAACATCATGTCGTGCCTCCTTGCCAAGCGCATGGGCGCGCGCCGCGTGGTCGCGCTCATCAACCGGCGCTCGTACGTCGATCTGCTGCAGGCCGGCCAGATCGACATCGCGATTTCTCCGGCCCAGGCAACCATCGGTACGCTGCTCGCGCATGTCCGGCGCGGGCACATTACCCAGGTGCACAGTTTGCGCCGCGGTGTGGCCGAGGCGCTCGAGGCGGTGGTGCACGGGGATCGCGACTCCTGCCGCTGCGTCGGCCGGAGAATCGATGAAATCGACCTGCCCAAGGGCGCCGCAATCGCCGCAATCGTGCGCGGCGACAAGGTGATCATGGCCCATCACGACACCGTGGTGCAGGCAGAGGACCACGTGATCGTCTTCGTCACCGACAAGAAACTCCTGCCTAAGGTGGAGAAGCTTTTCGAAGTCAGCGTCGGCTTCGTCTAAACCGGACCCTGCACGCCATGGTCAGGCCGTTTTCCGTTCTCAACGTGCTGAGCGTCCTGATCGTCGTTCTTGCGCTCGCGATGCTCCTGCCTCTGGGCGTCTCGTTCATGTACGGGGACGCGGCGCGGCGCGCCTATTACGAGGGTGTGCTGATTACCTTTGTGAGCGGAGCGGCATTGTGGGTGGTCACCCGCGCGAGCCAGGCCGAGCTGCAGACCCGCGACGGATTTCTCCTGGTGGCGCTCGTGTGGACCGTCCTGCCGGCGTTCGCCGCGCTGCCCCTTATCATTCACATGCCCGAACTCAAATTCACCAACGCCTACTTCGAAACGGTGGCAGCACTCACCACCACGGGCTCGACCGTATTGTCGGGGCTCGACAAGCTGCCGCCTTCGATCAATCTGTGGCGCTGCGAACTGCAGTGGCTGGGCGGAATGGGGATCATCGTCCTCGCAGTCGCGATCCTGCCGCTGCTCGGGATCGGAGGCAGCCAGATCATGAGGACCGAAACCCCCGGACCGATGAAGGACACAAAGCTCACTCCGCGCATCACCGAAACTGCCAAAGGGCTGTGGCTGGTTTACGCGATCATGACCCTCGCCTGCATTTTGGTGTTCAAGGCCGTGGGCATGGGCTGGTTCGACGCCGTTGTCCATGCGTTCTCGACCTTGAGCCTGGGCGGATTCTCCTCCCACGACGCGAGCTTCGGCTACTTCAATTCTCCTGCTATCGAGGCTGCGGCAATTTTTTTCATGCTCCTCGGAGGCGTCAACTTCGGTACTCACTTCCTTGCATTCCGGAGGCTGAGCTTCGCCCCTTACCGGCGTGACCCCGAGGCGGGTGCATACGTCGCCCTGCTCACGACGTCGGTCCTGGGAGTCGCCTATTTCCTCTTTGCCAACAACATCTATCCGTCCTTTTGGACGGCGCTACGCCACAGCGCGTTCAACGTCGTCTCGATCGCGACGACAGCCGGGTTTGCCAGCACCGATTTCAACCAATGGCCAATTTTCGCGCCGGTGTGGATGCTGTTCCTGTGCTGCTTCGCCACTTGTTCAGGCTCCACAGGCGGCGGCATCAAGATGATTCGCGCCGAACTGATGGTGCGCCAGGCGCTGCGAGAGCTCATGTCCATCATTCATCCTCGCGCGTATCTGCCCGTCAAGCTCTCCGGCCAAAGAGTGGAGAACAACATTATCTTCGCGGTGCTGGCGTTCATGCTGATCTGGGGCGGATCGGTCGTCGTCATGACGATGCTGCTTGCGGCCTCGGGTCTCGACATCATCACCGCGTTCTCGGCAGTGATAGTCTGCATCTGCAACACCGGACCGGGGCTGAACCAAGTCGGGCCGGCGACGACCTATGCGGCGCTGAGCGATTTTCAAACCTGGGTATGCACGGTCGCGATGCTGATCGGCCGCTTGGAGCTGTTTACGCTGTTCGTCGTCGTCACGCCGGCGTTCTGGCGGAAATAGCCGGCGCCCCTACTTGGCGCAGGTCACCATGATCTCGACCAGCATGCGCGGCTCGGCGAGTTTCGCCTCGACCGTGGCGCGTGCCGGCAGGTTGGCGGGATCGGCCCACGCCGTCCAGGCGGCGTTCATTTCCTCGCGGTTGCGGATGTCGGTGACCCATACGTTCGCGGAAAGAATCTTCGACTTGCTCGTACCTGCCGCAGCGAGGACTGCGTCGATCTTCCTCAGCGCCTGCTCGGTCTGGCCCCTGACGCCCTGAGTGAGATCGTCGGCGACTTGGCCTGCCACATAGACGAGGCCGCCGTGTTCGACTGCGGCGCTGAATAGTTTGCCCGCCGGGTGGCGTTTGATGCTCATGTGGAACCTCCCCTTATCGCGTCGGCAGGATTTTCACCTTCAGCTCACCGAGGCCCTCTATTCCTGCGAGGAGCTCATCCCCCGACTTGGCTGCGCCGACACCGGCCGGAGTACCGGTCATGATGAGATCACCCGCTTCCAGGGTGTAGTACTGCGTGAGGAACGCGATCTGTTCGGGCACGCTCCAAATCATTTGGTCGATATCCGAGTTCTGGCGAAACTCGCCGTTTACCTTGAGCCAGAGCTTGCCTTTTTTCGGGTGCCCGCTCTTCGAGGCGGGGGTAATGGGCCCAACCGGGGCGGACTGGTCGAAATCCTTGCCGAAGGTCCAGGGCCTGCCTTTGTCTTTTCCGACCTGCTGTAAATCACGCCGGGTCATGTCCAGGCCCACCGCGTAACCCCAGATGTGCTCGTTGGCTTTGGCCGCCGGGATCTTTTGGCCGCCCGTGCCGATTACCGCAACCATCTCGGTCTCCCAGTGGTAATTGGTTGTCATCGGCGGATAGTGCACTGCGCCACCCTCGGGGACCAGATCATGAGCCGATTTGGCGAAGAAGAACGGCTGCTCGCGGCCGTCCCCGCCCATCTCCTTTTGGTGCTCCACATAGTTCCGGCCGACACAGAAGATGCGGCGCACGGGAAAGCGGGCATTCGAGCCGATGATAGGCAGCGAGGGAATGTCCCAACTGCTGATGACATATTCCATTTTCATGACGAGAGGTCCTCACAAGGGCGCAAGAGAATTGCGGCGCGAACCGAGTGGCCGGGCGCCGACGAAAGGGGCGTATTTTCGCATGAACAGGCGGTCCTGAGGGCGCGCTTGCCGTGCCGGCGCGACAAAAACGGGCACCCGAAGGTGCCCGTTCGAAAACAAGCCCGTTGCCGGGCCTCTCCCTGCCTTACACGTGATACGCCGTCTCGCCGTGCGAGTTGATGTCCAAGCCCTCGCGCTCCTCTTCTTCGGTGACCCGAAGACCTACCAGAAGGTCGGCGATCTTGAAAGAGATGTACGCCACCACGGCCGTCCAGACGAATACCAAACCGACTGCCTTTGCCTGGATCCACAGTTGCGCCATGATGCCCGGATAGCCGGACTTCATGGTGACCCAGTCTTGCACGGAGCCGGGTCCGATCAAGTCAGGCGAGTTGAACACGCCGGTGAGCAGCGCGCCGAGTACTCCGCCGACCGCGTGAACGCCGAACACGTCGAGCGCATCATCCGCGCCGAGCAGCTTCTTCAGACCGTTCACACCCCACAGGCATACCAGACCGGCGGCCAGACCGATCACGAACGCACCCGGGATGCCGACGTTGCCAGCTGCGGGAGTGATCGCGACCAAGCCGGCAACCGCGCCGGAAGCCGCACCGACCATGCTCGGTTTGCCCTTGAACAGCCATTCCCCGAACATCCACGAGAGCACCGCGCACGCCGTCGCGAGGTAGGTGTTCATGAACGCGAGCGCTGCCGTGCCGTTCGCCTCGAGGGCCGACCCGGCGTTGAAGCCGAACCAGCCTGTCCATAGCAAAGCGGCTCCTATCATGGTCATGGTGACGTTGTGCGGGGCCATCGATTCCTTGCCGTAGCCGACGCGCTTGCCGAGCACGTATGCGCCCACCAGTCCGGCGACCCCGGAGTTGATGTGCACCACCGTGCCTCCGGCAAAGTCGAGGGCGCCCCACTGCCAGATGAGCCCGGCCTTGGCGGTCACTGCGTCCACGGTTTTCGGATCGGTGAAGGCATCCGGGCCGGGGAAGAACCAGACCATGTGCGCGACCGGCGTGTAGCTGAAGGTGAACCACAGCGTCAGGAAAATCAGCACCGCGGAGAACTTCACCCGTTCGGCGAGCGACCCCAATATCAGGCAACAGGTGATCGCGGCGAAAGTCGCCTGGAAGGCTACGAAGACCAACTCCGGGATCGGAGTGTTCTTGCTGAAGGTCGCCCCCATTGCGAACTCGCCCTTGACCGGATCAAAAGTGCCTCTCAGAAACAACCGTTCGGTCAGGCTCCCGAAAAACGAGTTACCTTCGGTAAAGGCGAGGCTGTAGCCGTAAATGCACCAAAGCACCGTGATGAGCGAAAAACCCACGAACACCTGCATCAACACCGAGAGCATGTTCTTCGAGCGAACGAGGCCCCCATAGAACAGCGCCAGAGCAGGAACGCTCATCATCAGCACCAGAGCGGTGGAAGTGAGCATCCACGCGACGTCGCCCTTGTTGGGCGTGGGCGCAGGCGCCGCAGCGGCGCTGGGAGCAGCCGCAGGAGCAGCCGCAGGAGCCGCAGCCGCCGCGGGCGCGGCAGCCGGCGCCGCCGGCTTGTCCTGGGCCATGAGCGGCGCGCACCAGCCCACGGCACCGAGCAGGGCAAGAATTGCAAAAAGCTTTCTCATCGTGGTCTCCCTAGAGCGCTTCCGCCCCGGTTTCGCCGGTGCGGATGCGGATGACTTGCTTCAGATCGAAGACGAAGATCTTTCCATCGCCTATCTTTCCCGTGTTGGCCGATTTCTCGATGGCTTCGATAGCCTGATCGAGTAATTCGTCCTTGATCGCGGCCTCGACTTTTACTTTCGGCAGGAAATCGACCACGTATTCCGCGCCGCGATACAGCTCGGTGTGGCCTTTCTGCCTGCCGAAACCCTTGACTTCGGTGACGGTGATGCCCTGCACGCCGATGGCGGACAGGGCTTCCCGCACCTCGTCAAGCTTGAACGGCTTGATGATTGCGGTAACGAGTTTCATGACTGTGCTCCCTGTTGGGTGGGACTTCGAACGCTAGAACTTGTAGAGGCCTTGCAAAGCGACGCTCGTCAGGCTCTTGCTGAGCGTGCCGGTGGAGTCGGAGAACACCTTGTTGTTCCCCTGGTCCCTACGTACTTCAGCGCGGGCTTCGAAGCTGTCGGAGGCGAGGAAGGCACCGGTCAGGGTCACCTCTTTGTACTTCTGGCCCGCCGTGCCAAAGCGCAATCCATCCTTGTCGTCGAACGACTCCGCGCGTAGCACGCCGCGGATTTTCGGTGTGAACATATAGGTGACATATCCCGCAAAGCCGGTGTACTTTCCTTTCGCGTTGCCGCCGACGGTGTTGTCCTGACTCACGTCCAAGGCTTCCAAACCGACTGAAAGAGGGTCGATGATCGTGTAGGACGCAACGGCGTTGATGCTGGTACGGGTGCCGTCCGGCGCGGCAGCTCCGCCGGGTGTGACAACTTCTTTACCCGAGTACCCCGAAACGGCGATGTTCAGCGGTTTGATGGGGTTGAGCGTCGCGCCGAGCTCCAGAGTCTTGCCCTTGTTCGCGTCCGTGAGCTGATCCCAGCCGTTGTTGACACCCGCGATCAGGTTGACCGTGTCGCTCAACGCCCAGGTAGCGCGCACGCCGGTGTGAGTGAATGGCACCGAGCCGAACAGGATCGAGCGGGAGATGTTGGTGTTGCCCGTGCTCGCGATCACCTCGGTTCCGTGAAGGGTCGTGAACTTCCCGGCGATCACGGTTAATGGACCGCCCGCATACTGCAAGTAGGCCTGGGTCACGTCGAACATCGACGTTGAATTTGCAGGCGGTACTGCAGTATTCGTTTCAGGGAACGAGTGGATAAACTGCGCGTCCCTTCCTACGGTCAAATTAACCAGGCCCCCAAAGCCCTCTTTGGGCTGTTTGGCGACCGTTAAGCCAAACTGATTCAACGCGAAGGAGTTTTGCTGCCCGTCAAATACGCGATCGGTGAACCCGGCTCCGTTCTTTGCGTAGGTATACCCGGCGTCGATATACCCGCTCACGCTGATCCCCGACGCCTCGAGAACCTTGTCGAGAGTCGGAGCCGCGGGCGGCTTGGCCTGGGCGAGCACCGTGGCCGGGGCTGCGAACAGCGCGGAAACAGCAGAGGCAATAAGAAGTTTTTTCATTGTTGGACCTTTCGTTTGGGTGAGGAGACCCAGCCCTTTCAGCACAGCCCGTGCCAGATTTTTAATCACGTTCTATCAAGGAGTTAATCTACATCGAGGCGAGGGAGACGAACGCCGGGGCACTTAGATAGGGCGTAACGGAATCGTCACGCACCGATTCTGTGCGGTCGGCCAGAACGGGGGCGAGGCGTTAGATTCACCATGCTAGACTCGACCGACGACGCAAGCGCGATGTCCCAGACCCGCATACTCGATGACCTGAGCGCGAGGATCAGCGAATTCCTCGCCGCGAGCCCCGCCAAGGATGTAGAGAAGAATCTGCAGGCCCTGCTCTCGGCCGCGTTCGCCAAGCTCGACTTGGCAACGCGCGCAGAACTCGAGATCCAGGCCAAGGTGCTCGCCCGCGCCCGCGAAAAACTCTCCGAGCTGGAAGCGCGCGTCGCCGAACTCGAGGCGAGGTTGAGTCGCAAGTAGTCGCGATGTCGCTTGCGGTGCTCCACAGCCGTGCGCTCTCGGGACTGGAGGCGCCCGAAGTCACCGTCGAAGTGCATTTGGCGAACGGCCTGCCCTCGTTCACCATCGTCGGTCTTCCGGACACCGAAGTGAAGGAGAGCCGCGACCGGGTGCGCGCCGCGCTCGTGAATTCCCGCTTCGAATTTCCGGCGCGGCGTATCACAGTCAATCTTGCTCCCGCGGAGCTCCCCAAAGAGAGCGGCAGGTTCGATTTGCCGATCGCGCTCGGCATCCTCGCCGCCTCGCGCCAGCTCGAGGCCGACGGGTTCTCGAAATACGAATTCGCGGGGGAGCTCTCGCTGACCGGCGAGCTGCGTCCGGTACGCGGGGCGCTCGCGATGACGTGGCGCGCGGCGCGAGACGGCCGGGCATTCATCTTGCCGCATGCGAGCGCCGGCGAGGCGGCACTCGTCGGTGGGGCCAGCATCTACCAGGCGGGGTCGCTGCTCGATGTCTGCGCCCACCTCGCCGGTCGCCAGTCGCTGCCGCAGCCGACCGCGCAACCGATCTTCACCCCGCCGAACTACCCGGATATCGCGGAGGTGAAAGGCCAGGCGCAGGCGAAGCGCGCGCTCGAAGTCGCGGCGGCAGGCGGCCACAGCGTGCTCATGGTAGGGCCGCCGGGAACCGGAAAATCGATGCTCGCGGCGCGCTTCCCGGGTCTGCTGCCGCCCATGAGCAGCGATGAGGCGCTCGAAACCGCGGCCCTCGCATCTCTGGGTTCGGGCGGCTTTCGCCTGGAGCACTGGAAGCAGCGCCCGTTTCGAGCGCCGCACCACTCGGCGTCCAGCGTCGCGCTGGTGGGCGGAGGGAGCAACCCGCGCCCCGGCGAGATATCGCTTGCGCATAACGGCGTGTTGTTTCTGGACGAGCTGCCGGAGTTCGACCGCAGAGTGCTGGAAGCGCTGCGCGAACCGCTCGAGTCCGGCCGCGTCGCCATTTCGCGCGCAGCGCGCCAGGCCGAGTATCCGGCGCGATTCCAACTGATCGGCGCGATGAATCCCTGCCCTTGCGGGTATCTGGGACACTTCAGCGGCAGGTGTCGCTGCACGCCCGATCGAATTTCGCGCTACCGCTGCAGGCTTTCGGGGCCGCTGCTCGATCGTATCGATGTCCAAATCGAGGTGCCCGCCGTGCGCGAAGACGAGCTCGTTCAAGCGGGTCGCGGCGAAAATTCTGCGGCCGTCCGGGAGCGCGTGGAACGGGCGCATGAGCGACAACTCGTGCGCCAGGGCAAAAGCAACACTCGGCTCGGCCCGCGCGAAATCGAACGCTTCTGCGCAGCAGAAGAGAAGGCCGGCGCGCTGCTGAGACAGGCGATCGGAAAGCTCCATCTCTCGGCGCGCGCCTATCACCGGGTGCTCAAGCTTGCCCGCACCATAGCCGACCTCGCCGGCGAGGCGACGATCGGGGTCACCCACGTTGCCGAAGCGATCCAGTACCGGCGTCTCGACCGATCGTTTTAATCTAGCCGCGGAACTCCGTCAGATCCACCGGCGCTTCGAAGGCGCCTTTCGCGAACTGCAGAAACCGCTCCGCGCGCCCCGCATCCCAGCCCCCGTATCGGGCGTTCGAGCGGAACTTGCGCTCGATCTCTTCGCGCGTGAGCGGCTCGTGCACTCCGCCGCGGATGTGCGGCTGGCGCTCTTCGAACACGCGGCCGTCACCGAGGGTCATCTTGACGTGGCCGGTGTAAGCCTTCGGATACGGATTGTCCGGATCGACGACGTAGCGCACTTTGGAAGCGAGCGCGAGAATGCGCGGGTCGCGCACCGTTTTTTCTGAAAAGGCCTCGAACCCGGCGCCGCCGGTGACGAACGCGACCGCGATATTGAAGGGCGTGCTGAATTTGGCGGCGTAGTCGTTCGGCGGACGATGCTTGGCGGAGAGCGGCTCCCACAGCCGGTGCACGTAACCTTCCGCGGTCTCGCACATTACCTCGGCGACGTCCTCGGCCGCGAAGCCTTTTCCTGCCAGCCGCAGCGCGCAATCGATGTAGGGCTGGTTCATGGTTCCGGTCGCGTAAGGCTTGAAGGCGAGACCTTCCATCAGCCATTGCTTTCCGAAATCGCGCGTGAGCGCGTCGAAATCGCCTTCCCGGGTATGAGCGAAGGCGAAAAAAAATCCGTGCGTGCCTTCGAACACCGTGCGCGGTCCTGAGAATCCTCCGCGCCCGAAGCGCGCCGCGTGCAGCCCGACGCGCGCCGCCCATCCCGCGTGCAGCCGCTTGGTCCAGGCCCCTTCGGCGAGATATTCGATGATCCCGCCCGCCATGCTGCCCGCTATGCCGAGCGCGTCCACCGTTTGCTTCCGGTCGAGCCCGAGCGCGGCGGATACGCCCAGCGTCGCCGCCATCGCTCCGAGCACGCTCGTGGGATGAAATCCTGCTTTGTGTATGAGTTTCGGCGCGACGAGGCTCAAGCGGCACATCGTTTCCACGCCCGAGGCGATTCCGAGAAGCGCGGCGCGTCCATCGCGCCGGAACCGTTCGCACGCGGCGAGCACCGCCGGGACGATGACTGCGCCGCTATGCACGGGGCCGCCTTCGAAGGTGTCGTCGAAATCCTCGCCGTGGGCGGCCGTGCCGCTGATCATCGCGGCGTCCTCGGCCTGAAAGCTGCCCGCATGCCCGACCGCGGTGCAGGGACCGCCGCCGTCGACGCTCGCGACGAGGGCCCGGATGTAATCGCTGTTGCGCGCCGCTACGCACAGGCCGCCGACGTCGGCGAGCAGGTCCTCGCAGCGCAGCCTGACCCGGGCGGGAACCCCCGTCGAGGACAGCGACGCGGTCGCGGCTACGAGTCGTTCGGCGACGGACTGGACGCCGACGGGAGCGTTCATTGCTGGAAGGACTCAGCGCACGGTCTTGACGCCGGCGTCCTTCAAGATTTCGCGCATCCGGTCCGTGAACTCGTCGTAGAATTTCGCGAGGTCCGCGGCGTTCTGATATCCGTCCTCGAACTGGTTGTCCGCGATGTACTTCTGCCAGGACGGCGTGCGCGTCAACCTGCGGAAAAAGTCCTGCCAGAACTCGACGTTCTCTTTCGGAATTCCCGGCGGCGCAACCACGCCGCGAACCTGCGGCACGACGGGCACGTCGAAGCCGGCCTCCTTGAGCGTCGGTACTTCGGGAAATTTCGCCAGCCGCTTTTCGCTCACCTGCGCGAGCACGCGCAGGTTGCCGGCGCGGATGTGCTCGCCCGCCTCTTCGGGCTCGATCACCATGATGTTGACGTGACCCCCGAGCAGCGCGGCGATGCGCTCGCCCCCGCCCGGAAACGATATGAAGGCCCAGCGCGCGCCCGAGGATTTCTGCAGGAGCTGCCGCACGACGTTGTCGCGGCTGGTATTCGAGCCGCCGGACTGCTTGAGCTGCCCGGGGCTCTTCTTCGCCGCGTCGATGAAATCGGCCAGGGTCTTGTACGGAGCGTCCGCTTTCACCGCGATCACCGCGGGCTCCAGAACCAGGCGCGCGATCGGGGTCAGGTCACGCAGCGTGACCTTGGCCTCCGCGCTCACCAGCGGGCTTTGCAGCCAGACCCCGGTGAAAAGGCCGAGCGTATTCGGGTCACCTTTTTTCTCGGCGAGATGGGCGGCGGCCACCGCGCCGTTGCCGCCCGGCTTGTTGATCACCTGGAGGCGCACCGGCAGCAGTTTTTCCTTTTCCACCATGACGGCAATCGCCCGCGCGAGCACGTCGCTGCCGCCCCCGGGGCCCGTGTGCACGACCAGGTCCACGGTGCGCGCGGGCTTGAACCCTTGCGCACAGGCGACAGACGCGGCGAGGAGCGCGGCCAATGTGACGAGGCTCAGACGCAATTTCATGGGGTTCCTCCTTATTCCTGCTCGAGCGCCCGCAGGCGCCATGCGTTGAGTTTACCGAACATCGGAATCAGCAAGACCAGTACCGCCAACGATAACATCACCGCCGAGATCGGCCTGGACACCAGGATAGCGAGGCTGCCCTCGGACATCATCAGCGACTGGCGCAGCGCCCGTTCCATGCCGGCGCCGAGCGCGAGCCCCAGGATCAGCGGCGCGGAGGGGTAATCGAGCTTGCGCATGAGATACCCCAGCAGACCGAACGCCAGGAGCAGCAGCAGATCGAACATGCTTCCCGATACGCTGTATACGCCCACCATCGATACCCCCAGAATGAGCGGATAGAGCACGTACGCCGGCATCCTCAGCACCTGCGCGAACAGCGGCACCAGCGGCAGGTTGAGGATGAGCAGCATGACGTTGCCGATGTACATGCTCGCCACCAGCCCCCAGAAAAGCGCGGGATGCTCGGGGATGAAAAGCGGGCCGGGCTTGAATCCCCACAGCACGAGCGCGGCGAGCAGTATGGCGGTCGTGCCCGATCCCGGGATGCCGAGCGTCAAGAGCGGCACCAGCGCGCCGCCGGTCTCCGAGTTGTTGGCGCCTTCGGGGGCCGCAACGCCTTCTATGACGCCCGTTCCGAATTGCTCCCGGCGCGGGGACACCGCCTTTTCCAGGCCGTAGGAAAGAAACGACGCGATCGTCGAACCACCGCCCGGCAGCGCCCCGACGAGAAAGCCTATCACCGAGCCGTTCAAGAAAGCGAAGCGGCAATCCTTCAGGTCCTGCATCGTCGGCAGCAGATTCTTCAGCCCTTTGGGCACGGGCAGGAGCTGGGTTTCCCCGCGCGCTTCCATGTTGACCATCACTTCGGCGAGCGCGAACACGCCGATGGCGACGACGACGAAGTCGATACCGGAGAGCAGCTCCATCTGCCCGAAGGTGAAGCGCGAGGTGGAGCTGAAAAGATCGGTCCCCACGCTCGCGATCCACAGGCCCACCAGCGCGGCGAGCAGCGCCTTGACGATCGAACGTCCCGCGAGCAGCACCACGAGCGCAAGGCCGAGCGACATCAGCGCGAAGTATTCGGGCGAGCTGAACGAGAGCGCGAACTTGGCGATCGGCGGCGCCACCAGCATCAGGCCCAGCACGCCGACCGTTCCGGCGACGAACGAGGCGATTGCGGCGATGCCGAGCGCCGGGCCCGCGCGGCCCTTCTTCGCCATCTGGTAGCCGTCGAGGCAGGTCACCACCGAGGCCGACTCGCCGGGCACGTTCATCAGGATCGAAGTGGTCGAGCCGCCGTACTTGGCGCCGTAGTAGATGCCGGCCAGCATGATGATGGCGCCCGCGGGATTCATGTTGAAGGTGAGCGGCAGGAGCATCGCGATCGTCGCGGGCGGCCCGAGCCCCGGCAGGATCCCGACCACGGTGCCGAGAAGCACGCCGACGAAGCACCAGAAGAGATTCGCGGGCTCCAGCGCGACCGCGAACCCGTTCAGGAGGCCTGTGAGGATTTCCACGGCTAGAAACCCAGGATGCCGACCGGGAGGGGCACGCCGAGCGCCAGGTCGAACACGAGATAGAATCCGGCCGCGCTCGCAACCGCCACCAGCGCCGCGGTTTTCAGCGGGCGGCGGTACATGACCGCGACGATGAAGTAAGTGAGCAGCGCGAAACCGACCACGAAGCCGAGGGGTTTGAAGAGCGCGACCGACGCCGCGAGGGCGAACCAGGTGGAAAACGCCCGGCCGAGCCTCGCCCAGTCGATCGCGTTCCCGCGAACGGACCTTCGCCTCAAGTGTGAAACGACGAGCAGCGCCGAAAGCCCGAGCATCGCGACGCCGTACCAAAACGGGAAGAAGCCGGCACCGGGCCCTTCGGGGCCGAGATACTCCCACTGTCGCGCCTGAACGATGATGTAGAGGCCGAGCGCCGCGAGGGCAACGCCCGACCACAGGTCTCCCGACTTGCGGGTTCTGTCCTCCATGCTCCTCCTCCTGAACGGCTGCGGCTACTTCTTTGCGGACTTCTTGTAGCGCCCCTTGGGAACGATCTCGCACACGGTGCCCCCGGGCGCGCGAAACTTGACCGGAATCACCCCGGGGTCGCTGATGATCTTGCAGCCGAAGGCCTTGACTTCCTTTTCGGCTTGCTTCAGGTCGTCCACTTCGACGGCGAAGTGATGGATGCAGGGGCCTTCGCCCGCGGCCTTCGACTCGGCGGACTCGGTGTCCGCGTCGTACTGCATGATCGACAGGTCGATCACGCCGTCGGAGAGATGGCGCGAGGTATGGTCGCGCACCTTTTGCGTCTTGGATTCCTTGAATCCAAAAACCTTTTCGTAGAATTTCGTGGAGCGCTCGAGATCGTCGACCTTGAGCGCGATGTGCACGATGCGATTCATGGGTTCTCCAAAAGTGTCCTCAAGCGCGCAGCAGCGGTCTCAGCGTTCTGACGTCCTTCGTGTCTTCGAGGTTCCAGACGGTTTCGCAAAGCTTGCGCGAGCGCGCGACACCGGTCACGGGCGCCATCAGGTCGCGGCTTTTCGCCTCGACCTCTTCCCGGGTCATCGGGTTGTCGGGAGTTCCCCGGACGGCCCGCGTATGGTGCCTGAACTCCCGCCCGTCTTTCAACCTGATTTCGACGACGCCCTCCCGGCGGGGCATCGCCTGGGTGAGCGCGTCGTCGCCGACGAGTTCCACGCGCCCGCGCAGCTCCAGGATCTTAGGCGCGCGCATGCGCTTCGCGTCGTGCGAGGACCTGAAGCTCACGGTGCCGTCGGCGAGCATCACGGCGCACAGATGCTGCATGCAGATGTCGGGCATGGTGCGGTTGTCCGTGGTGTTCGCGCCCAGATGCGCGACGCGCACCACGAGCCGCTCGACCTCGTCGGGGCGGATGCGGTGTTCGCGGATCAGTTCCAGCAGCGAATCGAGCGGGGCCTGGATCGGCGACCCGACCGCCCAGCGCTTGATGTCGGCGCTCATGATCTCGTAGCGCTCGCCGAGGTCCCGCGCGAGCTCCGCAGGGTCGGGCGAACGCCCGTAGGCGACGAAAAAGTTGCGCTCGCCCGAAAAAACGTCCTCGACGCCGGTGAAGCCGTGCGCGACCATGGCCGCCGCTTGCACGCCGTTCCGCGCGGGCATGCCGCCGAAATCGAAGGCCTTCTCGATGTGCTCCTCGTCGCGCATCCAGCAGGAGATGCCGGAGGCCTGCTGCGCCGCGTAGGAAAGCAGATGCCGCACGCCGCGCTCGTCCAGGCGCGCGAGCGCGCCCGCGGCGGCCGCCGCCCCGAAGGTCGGCCCGAAGCTGTGCGTCGAATGGCCCGCGGCGCGGAACTGGACCGCGTTCAGGGACTGCGTCAGCCGGCAGCAGACGTCGTAGCCGAGCGCGACCGCGCGAAGGAGCGCCGTCCCTCCGGCGCGCTCGCGTTCCGCCATGGCGAACGCTGCAGCGACGACCCCGCAGCCCGGGTGCGTCTGCGAGGGCGCATGCGAATCGTCGGTCTCGTCGGCGTGGCCGAGCATGCCGTTCGCGAGCGCCGCGTTGGCCGCCGCCGTCACGATGCGGCTGCCGACGACAGAGGCTTCTTTCGTGCCGCCGAGGGTCTTCGCGAACGAGATCGCTCTTTTTCCCGGCGGCAGCCGCGAGCCGGACAGCATCGCCGCGAGAGTGTCGAGGAGGTGATGCTTGGTCTTCTCCAGGACCGCGGGCGGGAGCGGCCGGCGCAAGGCGCGGGCGATATAGGCGCTCAAGGCCTGCATGACCGGGGAAATCTGCGGAGCGGCTTTCAAGTTTTTCTTCTCGCGCTTTTTCGTCCGCTTTTTCGTCGGTGCCTTCGCTATTTTATGCGATGGGTGAGTATGATGTCCGCGAAGAGGAGCCCATGAGACGCATCGCCGCTGCCCTGTTCGTCGCTGTTGCGTTTTCAGGCGGAGCCACCGCTCAAGGCTGGCCGGAAAAGCCCGTCCGCTTCGTGGTCGGCTTCACCCCGGGCGGCCCGAGCGATATCCTCGCGCGCGCGCTCGGACAGAAGCTCGCGGAGTCCTGGGGCCAGCAGGTCGTGATCGAGAACCGGCCGGGCGCGGGCGGCAACATCGCCGCCGAGCTGGTCGCGAAGAGCGCGCCCGACGGCGCCACCTGGCTGCTCGGCAACAACAGCATCCTCGCGACCAACCAGAGCCTCTACGGCAGGCTCGGCTACGACCCGGTGAAGGACTTCGCGCCGGTCGCCCTGGTCGCGATCCAGCCCAACATCCTCGTCGTGAACCCGGACGTTCCGGTGAAGTCGGTAAAGGAGCTGATCGCCCTGGCGAAGGCGAAGCCGGGCGAGCTCAACTACGCGTCCTCCGGGAGCGGCGCGGCCGCGCATCTCGCGGGCGAGCTTTTCAAGGCGATGACGGGCGTGCAGATGCTGCACGTGCCTTATAAAGGCGCGCAGCCCGCGCTCACCGACGTCATCGCGGGGCAGGCTCAGCTCATGTTCGCGACCTCGGCTTCGGTGATCCCGTATATCAAGTCGGGGCGGCTGCGCGCGCTCGCCGTGACCACCGCGCAGCGCTCTGCGAGCGTGCCCGATCTGCCGACCGTGTCGGAAGCCGGCGTCCCGGGCTTCGAGGCGATCACCTGGCACGGCGTCGTCGTGCCGGCGGCCACGCCGGCGCCTCTCGTCGAGCGGCTCAACGCGGACATCGTCCGTGTGCTGCGCATGCGCGATCTTCGCGAGCGGCTCGAATCGCTCGGGGCGGAAGTCGCCCCCGGCACGCCGCGGGACTTCGCCGAATACATCGCTCGCGAGATCCCAAAATGGGCGAAAGTGGTGAAAGACTCCGGTGCGCGCGCCGAGTGAGGTTGTGGTAATTTGCTGCGATTCCTGGGGGATGAAAAATGAAGATCGCGACGGGTTTGCTGCTGTGCGCGCTGTGTACGTTAACTACCGGAACCGCCATGGCGGCTGAGATCAGGGTATTGAGCGCCGGCGCGGTCGAGCCGGGCTTGAGAGCCGCCGCTGCCGCCTTTCAAAAGCAGACAGGTCATGAAGTGAATATCGCTTTCAACACCGCGCCCGAGA
>Ga0209131_1000032_pt1 | contig 135928 bp, 118 predicted proteins | sample GraSoi_2013_40cm_FD_185826 | JGI IMG/M metagenome (GOLD analysis project Ga0209131, IMG submission 185826) | Grasslands soil microbial communities from the Angelo Coastal Reserve, California, USA - Sample 9_17_2013_40cm (SPAdes) (version 2) | ecosystem: Environmental > Terrestrial > Soil >... | reverse complement strand
GCCCGGCGACCAATTAAGAATCTTTGCCTTCCACGTAGACTTCACAGTGCCGGCCAACTCGACATTTACCGAGCGCAACGGCAGTCCGCTGGCTGTGGCTGCGTTCGATCCGATACCGGTTCCGAATTCCCGCAACGTGGTGCCGCAACCGCCGCCTGCAACCGCCGCGAGTTTCCTCGACGCTATCAGTGATCGCTTGATGTATCGGCTGTCTTATCGCAACTTCGGCACGACTGAAACGCTGATAGCGAATCACACGGTCAACGCCGCCACCAATCCCGCGTTTCGCGCCGGTGTTCGTTTCTATCAACTTAATCGCGTCGCACCGGCTGCGCCATTTACGATTGGGGAACAGCAGACGTGGGCTCCGGCTGACACCGAACAGCGCTGGATGGGCAGCGCGGCCAATAACTTTCAGGGCGACGTAGCCGTTGGTTTTAGTACCTCCAGCCTGACGGTGTCTCCCTCGGTTCGCTATGCTGCGAGACTGGGCACCGACACGGCCGGCACTGGCCTCATCCAGGGTGAGACTGTCATCGAAGCCGGTGGTGGATCGCAAACCCACACCTCCGGACGCTGGGGCGACTATAGTGACATAACAGTTGACCCGTCAGACGACTGTTCGTTCTGGTATACACAGGAGTACTACACCGTTAGTGCCGAGACCGGCAACACCACAGCTCCGTGGCACACACGCATTTCGAAGTTCGCGCCTGGACCCTGCGCCACTTCGCCGCGCGGCACAATTTCCGGGACCGTTACGAACTGTCAAACCGGTCTGCCGATACCTAATGCGTTTGTAACGATCAGTGGTGGCTTCTCTCGAGCCACCGGCGCCGCTGGAACATACTCGGCAATTGTTACACCTGGAACCTATAACGTCAGCATTACGAGCTTCGGCTACGATACGGCGTCAACGACCGGCCTGGTCATCGCCAACGGCGGCGCCGCAACCTTCAACGCCTGTCTAAACGGCAACCTGAAGCAACCGGTTGCCGACACTGCAACCGTTACGGCGGATTCCTGCAACTCAAACGGCTTCGTCGATCCAAATGAAACGGTAACAGTCAGCCTTGGTGTTAAGAACACCGGCACGCTCAATACGGTTAATCTGGTGGGCACCTTGCAAGCGACTGGCGGTGTTACCAGTCCGAGTGGTCCGCAGAATTATGGCGTCGTCGTCGCTGGCGGAGCTACTGTCTTCAGGTCCTTCACTTTCACAGCGGGCAATCTCGCCTGCGGCGCTCCCTTGGTGATCAGCTTGCAAATGCAAGATGGTGCAACCAATCTCGGCACGATTACTTACAATCTTACAACCGGCACCATTGCGGTCAGCAATTACTCCACCGGAAACATAAGCGTACCTATTCCCGATAGTCCGGCGCCGGCGATTAACATCCCCATCACGGTTGCTGATGTGATGACGCTTACCGACGTGAACGTCAGCTTCCGCATCAATCACACCTTCGACGGCGACTTGCAGATAGCGCTGGTCCATCCCGATAACACTGTCATTCCGCTCGTCACCAACCGTGGTAGTAGCGGCGCCAACTTCGGCACCGGCACGCTTGATTGCGCCGGTGTGCCAACCTTAATCGATGATCAGGCAGCCACGGCAATCACCGCCGGCAGCGCGCCATTCGCCGGAACGTTCAGACCCGAGTCGCCGTTAAGCGCTCTCAACGGCAAACCGTCAAACGGCACCTGGAATTTGAGAATTCAGGACACTGCCGGTCAGGACACTGGAACAGTCGGGTGCGTCAAACTCGAGCTGAACAAACGTAACGTATGCTGTGGCGCCTTGATCAATGCCTCGCCGCCGCCGGTTATAACGGCGGAGAGCATTAGCCCGGCCAACAATGCAGCGGATCCGGAAGAGACGGTCACGGTCAACCTCTCGTTGGTTAATGTGGGTGGTAGCCCGACGACGAATCTGGTCGCCACGCTGCAACCGACTGGCGGCGTCGCCGGTCCCAGTGGTCCACAGAACTATGGCGTGCTCGCCGCCATTGGTGGCACTGCCACGAGGCCGTTTACTTTCACGGCGCAAGGCACCTGCGGTAGCACCATTACGCTGACGCTCGCCCTTCAGGACGGCGCCACCAACCTCGGCACCGTTACTTTCACGATGACCCTGGGAGCGCCCACCGTAAACTCCGTCTTTACTGAGAATTTCGATGGGGTTACCGCACCGGCACTTCCTGCCGGTTGGGTCACCGCGGCCAGCGGCAGCGAGGTGGCCTGGGTCACTTCGGCCACTAATCCCATCAGCGCGCCAAACGATGCGTTTGCGCCTGACGTGACCACGGTCGGCAATACCGTACTAGACACCCCAACCATTAACGTGCCCGCAACGGGTGGGCAGTTGACCTTCAGAAACCTATTCAACATGGAGGCTGCCGCCAGCCCGACCGGGGCTGGCTTTGACGGCATGGTTCTGGAGATCAGCATTAACGGCGGCGCTTTCGCAGACATCACGACCGGCGGCAACGCTTTCGTCGCCGGCGGCTACACCCGCACCATCTCCGGCTCTTTCAGTAGTCCGATTGCGAACCGTCAAGCATGGAGCGGACTGTCAGGTGGGACGACGGCAGCTCCGACTTACATCACTTCCACGATCAACCTGCCGGCTGCCGCCAGCGGTCAACCAATCAAGTTGAGATGGCGGGCAGCAACCGACACCAGCGCTGTCGCTTCCGGCGCTGCCGGTGTGCGGATCGACAACATCTCGCTGGTAACGAATGGCTTTGTTTGTAATTCGCAAAGCTGCACGATCACAGGGCCGACCAGTATGACGATCCCGCCAGGCACTTGCGGAACGAACGTCACCTATAGTCCGGCAGTAAGTTTCACCGGAGCTTGTGGCGCTGTCGTAGTGAATCCGCCAACGGGTTCATTCTTCGGCATCGGCACGACGACTGTTCTCGTTCGTGGCACCAGGGCGGACGCCAGTTTCACCGATGCTTCCTTCCCGGTGACGGTGCAGGAAAGCGAAACTCAGGCGACGGGCCTGGGTGCGAACGTCGCCAACAACTTCTGCAACACCAGGGTCACCTACACCGCGGTAACCGGTGCCGGATCTACAACGGTGGTTGATGCGCCACAGCAGACATTGCCACCGCCCTACGTCCATTGCGCTGCCTGTCCGGAGTTGAATATCACAACAACTTCCACCTTTACCGCTCCAGTGACTACCTGCATTACGATGCCGGCGTCTACTGATGCCGCCACCTTCAATCAGTTGCGCATCCTCCATGGTGAGCCTGGCCTGGTGAATCGCACCATTACTAGTAACTTCTCAACCAAGACCATTTGTGCGAGAACTTCTACGGTCTCGCCTTTTGTGGTCGCGAGAGATCCCAACGCGCCCACCGCCACGCCGGCTTCTATCAGCGGCAGGGTTGTTTCCCCAGACGGCGCACCGCTCGCGGGCGTGACGATGAAATTGTCCGGCGCACAATCGGCGAAAGTTATCACCGACAGCAACGGCAATTACATTTTCAACGATGTCGACCCGGGGAACTTCTATACCGTGACGCCGGCAATACTGAACTATCACTTCAGTCCCGAGAGCACTTCTTTCTCGCTGCTCGGCAACAAGACTGACGCGGTGTTCACAGGCTCTGTCGATGCGGTTATTCATGGCAACGTCATCGACACGCCAGACTACTTTGTCAGGCAACACTACCTTGATTTTCTCGGTCGCGAACCTGATGTTAGTGGTTTCAACTTCTGGAGCGACCAGATAATTTCATGCGGTGCTGACGCCGGCTGTCGCGAGCGGCGGACCATAAACGTGAGCGCGGCCTACGTCCTGTCCATTGAATTCCGTGAGACGGGTGAGTTGGTCGATAGTCTCTATCGCAGCAGCTATGGACACGCGCCGCTCTACGCGGAGTTTATGCCTGACACCAGGACCATCGCCAACAATATCGTTGTGGGCGTTGCCAATTGGCAACGGGATCTGGAAGCGAACAAACAGGCATTTACCAATGCCTGGGTGCAGCGTCCGGAGTTCCAGGCGGCCTACGGCGGGCTGAGCAACGAAGGCTACGTCGATACGCTCATCAGCCACACTGGCGTTGTTTTCAGCCAGAGTGAGCGAGACGATCTCATCGATGGTCTGGTCAAGGGCAGCCTGACGCGGGCAGGCGCGCTCAGACGGATCGCCGAGAACCAGAGCTTCGTTAACGCAAAACGCAACGCAGTGTTTGTGATGATGGAATACTTTGGCTATCTGCGCCGTGACCCCGATGCGAGTGGCTTCCAATTCTGGCTCAACAAGCTGAACCAGTTTGGTGGAAACTTTGAGCAGGCAGAAATGGTGAAGGCGTTCCTCAATTCCGGAGAGTACCGGCAACGGTTCGTTCAATAGTGAAGCCTGGTCGTCGCAAGTTCCGAGGCTCAGGCCTCGGAACTTGCGACTAACAAGACAGGTTTCCGTGCGGTGTTCCTGCACAAAAACGTAGCTGGCTATTGACTAGTTCGTCTCTGGGAGATATTGTCATCAACGCTCGTGCAGGCCATCGCCTCTAATCACTGAACACCGATTTTGTTGCACCAATAATATTTGCTTTTATAGGGTAATCAGTAGGTTCCGGATAGTTGATTTTCGGTAGTCCGGAGGCCAAAGGTATCGGCGGAACGAGTTCGGATCACTCCGGGTCAGTTTTTTCGGAACTTACAACGAGTAGTTTTCAGGATTGCAATAAGGAGCTGCACATGGAAAAGATGCCGCAAGCGCGAAGAACCGGACTAATAATTCAGGAAGTTGACAGTGAGATCCTGATCTATGATCAGAACACGAATAAGGCACACTGCCTGAATACGACCGCCGCAAAGGTATGGAAGTATTGTGATGGCGAGACCACTTTAGCGGAGGCTTGTAACGCGTTGTCGTGTGATCTGAATACCACTGTAGACGAGAAACTGGTTTGGTATGCAGTGGATCAGTTCTCCAAAGATGATTTGCTGGAGAAGAGTATAGAGCCGCCGGCCTTTATCATTGCCGGCATGAACCGAAGACAGATGGTGCGAACATTGGGATTGGCCGCAGTTATAGCGGTGCCGCTCGTAACTTCGATCGTCGCCCCTACGCCCGCGCAGGCTGCAACTTGTTTCGTGTCAGGTCAAGTATGCACCACGAGCGCGCAGTGCTGTTCCGGCTTGTGCAGCGGCGGTACCTGCGTCTAGGGCTTTCCTGCCGAAGCTGCCGTAGTTTATTAGACTGCGGCAGCGCAGCTTCTGGCCCACCGCGGTGGGCCGCACCAATGAGCATGACAGATTCCCTTATTACCCAAAACTGAAATGAGTTTACTTTCTCCCACCGAACCGGGCATCGTCGAAGCAATTCAAACCTTAACTTGATCATTTTCAACTCGCGAAGTCTATGAAATTGCTTTGGACTTCAACCGTGCTGAAGAGCCAGGAGTCATCACCTGAACTCCTTCGCCTAATAGTATTTGCAACTATCTCGTAAAGGGAGGCATAGCGTGTTACCTATAAAATCTCCTTCTCGCTCTCGTTCCCCAATCCGGCTCAGTGTTCTACTGGCTATCTGTGTGATTGCCATAGCCCTCGCCACCGCGGGTGTTTTTGCTCAGAGGAAGTCCAGGAAAATCAGTGGCGGCGGCGGCAGTGCCGACAGCGCTAAAAAAATGACTCGCGGCCGAAATAAGTCGCCACGCACGCTTTATCGAACTACCAGCGGCTCTAACGTGCAAGATCCGATCACCGGTGAGACGGTCGGCGTCGCGCAGAGCGGCCCGATGGGTATCCAAAGAACGACTGCGGAAATCATGGACGCGCAAGCCATTGCGCCTCCTTCGCGCAGACCGCCGCTAAAGCCTGAACGTGAAAGCGGAGTGCGTGAAGACCGGCCGCAGAATCCGAATGCCTTGCCCGTGGCAAGCTGGCCTGAGCCGGTCGCCGGAGTAACACAGCCATCAGGAAATATTGGAAGCGCCGCAGATTTGGCAGCGCCCCTGGCGCCGCAGACCGTTGGCGTAAACTTCAACGCCGTAACCGGCCCAACCGAAACCGGAGCCTTCCCCCCGGACACGATGGGTGCGGTCGGACCGTCACAGTTTTTTCTTTTCGACAATGGCAGGATGCGCACCTTTAATAAGACAACCGGTGTGGCTGACGGTTTCATTAATGTCGACCCGGATGTTTTCTTTGCTTCAGTAATGACGCCAGTCTCGCCTCCCGTGGTTTTGAATTTTACCAGCGACCCCAACGTGCGTTACGACCGTCTGACAAGTCGTTGGTTCGTTTCGATCATTGACGTCCCTTGCACCAACGCGACTTGCACCACGACTGCTCCGAATCGCTGGCTCGTAGCCGTTAGCGATGCTGCAAGTTCGGCAGGAATTACCGGCGCTACCGTCTGGACCTTCTTCTTTTTCCAGGCCGACGCGGCCAACTTTTGTGACTACCCCTCACTGGGCATCGACTCTCAAGCTCTCTATACCGGCTGCAACATGTTTACCGGTGCCGGCAGCTTCGTAGGTACAAATGGCTACGTGGTTCGCAAGACCTCAATCCTGGGCGCCGGTCCCCTGGTCTTTTTTACCTTCGCAAACATGGCAGCCGGCGCTGGGGTCGGACCCTTTGCGCCTCGAGGCGTAGACAATTACGACCCGGCATCGAACGAGGGTTATTTCATTGGCGTGGACAACGCTACCTTTGGAACGCTGGTGTTCCGACGTGTGAGCACGCCCGGTGGCACGCCGACGATCTCTGCCAATATTACGCTTGCGGTTTCCACCACAAGTTCTTCCGTGCCTATTGATCACCTTGGCAACACCGGCGGCACCAACGGTCGTATCGACGCACTCGACGATCGGCTCTTCGCCGCGCACATTCGCAACGGCCGGCTATGGACTTCACACAACATTCGAGTCAGCGCTGCCGGCGTGGCGAGTACCGCCGCGGCCTCGCGTGAAGGCGTTCGCTGGTATGAACTAAACGGCATCCGCAGCACCGACAATGGCGGCGTCCCGATAGTTGTACAGTCAGGCACCATCTTCGACACGGCGGCGACGCAGGCAGCGGCGAATGCTTATTCAATTCCTTCGGTCATGGTATCGGGGCAGGGGCATGCTGCCTTCGGCTACACCCGCGCCGGCCCTGCTTTCCGAATCGACGCCGCAACAAACGGACGACTTTCGGGCGACACGGTGGGGACAACCGGCGCAGTGGCGCTTTACACCGCCAGCTCCACTGCTTACAACCCGCCTGGCGATCCTGGCGGCGCCGGCGGACGGCGCTGGGGCGACTACTCCTACACGTCGCTGGATCCGCTCGACAACATGACGATGTGGACCGTGCAGGAATATTGCAACGGCACCAACACCTACGGATCGAGAGTGGCGCAACTTCGCGCTCCCGCTCCCCCTCCGACTAACGTCGCAGCTCCTGCTGGTATTCAGCTGAATAATCCGTCTACCAACCTCACGGTGACAGGAACGGCGCCGGCCGGACAGGGATTCTACGATCCGGGTACCAGTCCCGCGCCACCCCACACGCCGTTCACGCACATCAGTGCATCGGGAGCGGGTATTATTGTCAACAGTACTACTTTCAACACCCCAACCCAGGTAACTATCAATGTCTCAACGGTCGGCTCAACTCCCGGTACCAAGACCATCACCATAACTAACCCCGATGGTCAGACTACCACTGTACAAGTACTAGTCGGACCAACCGCCGCGCCGGCTTCAATCAGTGGGCGCGTTACTACTCCGGACGGCGCACCGTTGGCCGGTGTAACTATTAACCTGAGCGGGGGGCGCTCAGCAAAAACGATCACCGACGCCGGCGGCAATTATCAATTTACCGGCAGTGAGGTTGAAAACTTCTACACCGTGACGCCGTCGCTCGTGAACTATCACTTCAGTCCGGTGGACCGTTCGTTCTCTCTGGTCGGCAACAAAACTGATGCCGTCTTCACGGCCGCGGCTGATGCTGTGATAAGCGGCAACGCGATTGACTCGGCTGAATATTTTGTCAGGCAGCATTACGTAGATTTTCTAAATCGCGAACCTGATGAAAGCGGCTTTAACTTCTGGAGCGATCAGATACTCGGTTGTGGTTCCAACGCGAGTTGCCTGGAGGTCAAACGGATCAATGTTTCGGCTGCCTATTTCCTTTCGATTGAATTCCAGGATACAGGTGGGCTGGTCGACAAACTTTACCGCGCTAGTTATGGCCGTCGTCCAACCTATGCTGAGTTCATGCCCGATACCAGGCTGGTTGGTCATGATGTAATTGTCGGACGCGCCGACTGGTCGCAACAACTGGCTTCGAACAAGGAATCGTTTCTCGATGCCTGGGTGTTGCGTGCGGAGTTCCAATCCATCTACGGAGCGCTCTCAAACAGTGCCTACGTGGACCGGTTAATCGCTAACACCGGTGTCAGCTTTACTACTGGCGAGCGCGATGCACTTGTAAGCGGCTTAGGCGACGGCTCGATGGCGCGAGCAGGTGTGCTGCGCCAGATAGCAGAAGACGGCCGATTCGTAAGGGCGAAGTTCAACGAAACGTTCGTGATGATGGAATACTTCGGCTATCTCCGCCGCGATCCTGACGAGACCGGTTTCCGCTTCTGGTTGCAGAAGCTCAACCAGTTCAACGGAAACTTTGTGCAGGCGGAAATGGTCAAGGCGTTCATCAACTCGGGTGAGTATCGCCAGCGGTTTGGCCAGTAACCCAGGCTAAGACAGGCAGTCTTGTCTGTCTCGGCTCTGAAAATACAAAAGGCGGGGAATCAATCCCCGCCTTTTCCTTTTCGTGAAACTCTCAAAACCTGTTCAAGCAGTTTTAGAGTTCAACCTTCAGGTTGTGATTTTGCTGCTCGGCAAACTCAGGTTTGAACTGCCAACTTCGGGCCAGACTCTAACCTTGCTTCACGGTTAACTGCGCCTGACTAGGTTCTGTCTGGCGAGAAATCGCATCCGGGTGACCGCTGGCAACTATCGGAGGCGGAGGCGGATTCGCAACCAGGACTTCGAGAGCGGCGTCAATCACTTCACTAATCCGCGCCACAAACACTATCTGTAATTCCTTACGCACGTCGTCTGGCAAGTCTTCGATGTCTGCCTCGTTGCGTGCCGGTAGCAAGATGCGCCGAATTCCAGCTCGATGAGCCGCGAGGATCTTTTCTTTTAAACCGCCCACCGGAAACACCAACCCTGACAGCGTAATCTCGCCAGTCATCGCCGTATCCGGACGCACCCGTCGTCCCGTGTAGAGCGATGCCAGGGCCGCAGTGATCGTTACGCCCGCGCTCGGACCATCTTTCGGAATGGCGCCGGCAGGGACATGCAGGTGAACTCCGTAGTTCTGGAACATTTCCGCATTGATGCCAAACTCATTCGCGTGTGACCACAAATAAGACTGGGCGGCGCGTGCCGATTCCTGCATCACCTCGCCCAATTGACCGGTAATCGTCAGACCACGGCCACCGGGAAGCAGAGTAGCCTCGATGAAAAGCACCTCACCACCCATCTCTGTCCAGGCCATACCCGTGGCCACGCCAGCCGGCAACTCTTTACGCGCCTGCTCGGGATAAAATCTTGGCGCGCCGAGATAGTCGTGGATGTCGTCGGCATCGACGCTAACCGCTTCCGCCTCAGCTTGCGCGATCTTGAGCGCCACTTTGCGCGCCACACTGCCAATACTTCTTTCCAACTGGCGCACTCCGGCTTCACGCGTATAACGCGTAGCGAGCAACTCGATCGCCGCGTCGCTGATCGTAAGTTGTCCGGACTTGAGCCCATTCTCATCGATCTGTCGCGGCAGCAGATAACGTTTGGCAATCTGCAATTTCTCCATGTCGCTGTAACCGGCAAGGGCAATCACTTCCATGCGATCGCGCAGCGGCGGCGGAATCGGCCCCAGCTGGTTGGCGGTTGCGATGAAGAAAACACGTGAAAGGTCAAACGGCAGATCGAGATAGTGATCTCGAAATGTGCCGTTCTGTTGTGGATCCAGAATCTCCAGCAACGCCGAAGAGGGATCGCCACGATAGTCGTTGCCGAGCTTGTCGATCTCATCGAGCATTAGAACGGGGTTGTTGACTCCGGCTCGTCGAATCGATTGAATCACTCGTCCCGGCATGGAACCGATGTAGGTGCGCCGGTGTCCACGCAATTCGGCTTCATCGCGCATGCCGCCCAGCGACATGCGTTCAAACTGGCGACCAAGCGCGCGCGCGATCGAGCGCCCCAACGATGTCTTGCCGACTCCCGGTGGACCAACAAAACAAAGTATCGGACTCTTGGTGTCAGGTCGCAGCTTGATGACCGCCAGAAATTCCAGGATGCGTTCCTTGACGTCTTCGAGTCCGTAGTGATCCTCATCGAGGACCTTGCGAGCCTCTTTGAGATCCAGCTTGTCTTCAGACGACTTTAACCAGGGCAACTCAAGTACGTATTCCAAATAGGTACGGATGACGTGGTAGTCGGGTGCGGCGGAGGGAAGTTTTTCCAGTCGCTTCAGCTCCCGCTCAGCTTCGGTCCGCACTTCATCAGGTAAGATAGCCTGCCCCAGTCGTTCGCGCAGAAGCGCGGCCTCCGCCTGCTCTCCACCTTCATCTTCGCCGAGTTCCTTCTGTATGGCCTTCATCTGCTGGCGCAGAATGTAGTCGCGTTGAGACTTGTCCATCTCCGACTGGGCTTCCGTCGCAATCTTCGAACGCAGTTGAATAATCTCCAACTCCCGGGCCAGGTAAGCGTGCGCCAGTCGCAGCAGCTCGTCAGCCGTATTGGCTTCGAGCATCTTCTGTTCCTGCTCCACGCCAAGATTTAGAATCGAACCCAGGAAATAAGCGAGTCGTATTGGTTCAACTGAGCCGAGCATGGCAACTCTGACTTCGGGCGGAACACCAGGCAGCAGCGCCAGCGCTTCCTGAACCATCGCCTGCACATTGCGTTTCGTCGCTTCGACTTCTTCCGAATCCGTTATCTCGACTTCGGGCAGAATTTCCACTACCGCACGCAGATACGGATCATCTTGTTTCCATTCCACGACTTTAATACGATCCGTTCCCTGAGCAATGATGTGCATCGTCTCCCCGAGACGCTCCATCCGCTTGATCATGGTGAGCGTGCCGACCTGATAGAGATCGGCGGTTCCAGCATCCTGGTTGGAGCTGGTCACCTCGGCCCGTACAGTGATGCAAGCCAACAACTTTTCTTCCGTTGCCAGTGCAGCTTCAACGGCGGCGACAGATCGCGGCCTTCCGACCGCGAGCGGCACTACCGTCTCGGGAAAGAGCGTGGTGTTTTGCAACGCCAGCACCGCGATCTCGAACGGTTGGCCCGGCTTGCGAGTTGTCGCCGGCTGACCTTCATCCGGGGCAGGCTGCTCGCCTTTGTCTGTTACCAGGTTCGCTTTTTCCAGTATCTCTGACATCTTAATCTCTTTGGTTTACGTCCCTCGATCGACTAGTCGGATTACTCGCAACGCAGGTTGACGATCAAAAAGCCGTCACGATATTCGTGCGCGATCGAGTCGTGCTCGATAGCACAGGGAAACTGTATCGTCTTCTCAAACTGGCTATATGTAATCTCCATCTGCTGATACGAAAACCCATCTTTGACGAAAGTGTCGCGCCGGCAACCGCGGATTCTAAGGTTTGAGTCGTAGACCACGATTTCCAGATCATCGGCACAAATGCCCGCCAGGTCCACCTTCACAACCCAGCCGTCGGCGCTGCGATAAACATCGGCAGCAGGATTCCACAAACGGCCGGAAGGGCGGACCCTACGGGTGACGGTTAACAACGCAACCTCATGATTCGACTTTGGCATAATTAGATAGCTACAGGATAAGGTAAATCCGTGTGAGCCTCAAATTGAACAGCGAAGGGAGAGCGTGTTCACCTGCGCCCATCGAACCCGGGTTCGTTGCTTCAGCGCTGACCAACTTCAATCTCCGCGACCAACTGCACGCGCGAGGTGATGTCCAGTGTGCCCACTTCGATAGGCGTCGGCGCTGCTGTCATCGTTTTCATTTGGAACTCCTGATAAATCTGGCGTGGCGGCTGTACGCCTTCCTCTTGTACTTCAACGATGCGCACCACTCTCCCACCAAGCGCCGTTGCAATCACTTGCGCCTTGCTGAGCGCCTCGCGAGTGGCTTCAGCCAGGGCCTGATCACGCGCGGGTCTGTCCTTCCGTAGCGTGAAAGAAATTCCCGAAATGTCGTTCGAACCAGCCTGCGCGGTGGCGTCAATCACCGTGCCGACCCTGGTTAGGTCCGACATCGTGACTGTAACGCTGTTGCGCGCTTCGTAGCCGGTAATGGTCGGAGGTTGCCCCTCTTTGTAGGCCCTAATCGGTTGCAGGTTGTAGCCGCTTGTTTTTACTTCAGCACCGGCTCCGGCCGCGCTTTTCAGGGCCTTCACTACGGCATCACTCCGATTAGCATTGTCTTGTTGTGCTTCCAGGGCGTTGCGTCCCTGAGTAACAACTGAGACTGTCAGGATCGCGGTATCCGGTTGTGCCTGAACTATCGAGTCGCCGGTGACTGACACTTTCGTGAGACCGATCAACCCGCTTTGACTTGCGCCGGAGCCGCCTGGTGCTAAAGGGCGCATCGTGCGCACTTCGAAAGGAGTGCCCTCCATGAAAGTTGTCATCACATCCGGCTTAGTTTCACCACTTGATTCAATCTCATTACCTTCAGCAAACCATTTCTCATTTAAAAACTGCCGCGAATTCAGTATTAGATACTTCTGGTTGCCGGCCGCAATTATCCAGCCTCCGGGCTCGACTGTCTTTTGCAGTCGCCCCTGGACCGTAATCTCTTTTGCAAAAACCTGCGTTGTAAACAGCGCCACGAGCGCCAACGCTCCAAGAACAGTTATTAGTTTTCTTTTCATTGTCTTCCTCTTTCCTGGTTCCCAATTCTAACGCGCTGACGATTAACCTCTCGCGCGCCAGGAGAGAACGCCCCGGGCCATGGACTCTTGCTTAGCCGCCTCATTGCATTTTGGTTCTCAAATACTGTTTTGTTACGATTCAGAAGATGCAATCAATCGATACTCACAATCACGAAGCCGAACAACCAAAGGAGACCCGAAACGCTGTTGACGCGGGCCGCGTTGAAGATATACCTAAGGGAAGCTGCAAGACAATTCAACTCTCAGGAGGGCGTGAACTCGCTCTCTACCATGTCAATGGCGAATTTTATGCCAGCGAAAACTTCTGTCCGCACCAGGGGGCGCCGTTAGCCGCAGGCACGCTTTGCAATCACGTAATTGAGTGTGAATGGCATGGCTGGCAGTTTGACGTGCGTACCGGAGAATGCCTTACCGTGAGTGAGAAGATTTCGACGTATGAGGTTGTGATTAGGGATGGGGTAGTGATGATCTTAGTATAAGACGGAGGAAGAAGTTTTCCATTTGTCATTTGACATTTCTCATTTGCCATTTAAATCCCGGACGCTTGAACATTCTCGTGACTTGAAGAAGACTCGCAGTTCAAATGACAAATGACAAATGTCAAATCTCTTGTTCCGTTCCATAGCAAAACTTCCCGCTTCATTCCGCAGTCTCCCCGTCATTTCCGATCGCCTCAACCGGACAGCACAGCACCGCTTCTTCACAGGCAGCGATTTCTTCCTCGGTTAACGGTTGCTTGTAAACAAACGAATAACTATTGGCGTCGGAGCGGCGAAAGTTGTCCGGTGCGGTGTCGCGACACACATCGCAGTCGATGCACGTCGAATCGACGTAGTAAGCGCCGGGCAGGTTTTCTTTCACTCGATCGTTTCGATCAGGCATTTGCGATTCCGGATTGCCGATTCGAGAATCTCTCTAGTCGAATAAGGGACTAGTCCTTCAAGAGCATCCGCAGATTACGCTGATCACGCAGATTAGAAGGCACGAGGTCAAACCACGCTATCAACTGTCTGCATTCTGTGTAATCTGCATAATCTGCGGATGAGTCTCGGCTACGGATGAGTCATCTCTTCCGGTTTTACGTATTTATCAAAATCTTCACCGCTGAGGAAACCCAGCGCGATGGCTGACTCGCGCAGGCTGATTCCTTGCTTGTGCGCATTCTTCGCCACCTGCGCTGCCTTGTCATAGCCGATGTGCGGGTTTAGCGCGGTCACCAGCATCAGCGAATGCTGCAGATGCTCATCAATCTGTTCCCGATTCAATTCGATTCCGCGAATGCAGTATTCGACAAACCCATGCGCTGCGTCGTGCAGCAACCTAATCGAGTGCAGAAAATTGTGAATCATCACCGGCTTGAAGACGTTCAACTCAAAATTCCCCTGCGAGCCGCCAAAAGTAATGGCGGTGTCGTTGGCAAACACCTGCACGCATACCATGGTCATGGCCTCGCTCTGCGTCGGGTTCACTTTGCCGGGCATGATGGACGACCCAGGCTCATTTTCCGGCAGAATCAATTCTCCAAGGCCGCAACGCGGACCCGATGCGAGCCAGCGAATGTCGTTCGCGACTTTCATCAGCGATGCCGCCAGCGTCTTTAGCGCGCCGCTCGCGAAGACGATCTCATCGTGAGCTGAAAGCGCGGCAAACTTGTTTGGATGCGACTTGAAGTGCAGCCCGGTTAGTTCGGCGATCTTCCTGGCCGCGCGTTCGCCAAACTCCGGATGCGAGTTGAGGCCTGTGCCCACTGCGGTGCCGCCAATCGCGAGTTCGAGCAACCCCGGCAGAGATATTCGCAGGCGATCTATGTCGCGCGCGATTAGACTGGCCCAACCGGACATCTCCTGACCAACGGTCAAGGGCGTTGCGTCTTGAAGGTGAGTGCGGCCGATTTTTACGACGTCTTTGAACTCTTCAGCCTTCGCGGCGATTGCATCGTGGATTGTTTGGATCGCGGGAATCAGTTTGTTCAACTGCTCCGCGCCGGCAATGTACATCGCAGTTGGAAACGTATCGTTCGACGACTGCGACATGTTGACGTCGTCGTTCGGATGAATTGGCGACTTGCTGCCCATGACGCCGCCGGCAAGTTCAATCGCGCGATTCGAGATCACCTCGTTCGCGTTCATGTTGGTCTGGGTGCCGCTGCCGGTTTGCCAAACTCGCAAAGGAAAATGCTCGTCGAGTTTGCCTTCGATAACTTCGTCGCAAGCCTGTTCGATAAGCTTCAACTTGTCGGCGGGCAACTTGCCGAGGTCGGCATTCACGAGCGCCGCTGCTTTTTTCAGGATGCCGAGGGCGCGAATCATTTCGCGCGGCATCTTGTCGTCGCCGATATTGAAATGAAGCAGTGAGCGCTGGGTCTGCGCTCCCCAATACTTATCCGCGGGCACTTCAATCTCGCCCATAGAATCGGTTTCGATGCGCACGTCTTTTTTCATCTCTTGTCGTTCGCTGGCGTCAGGTGACATAGGGGTACCGTCTAGCGTCCTGCCTGGTCTTGATATGAGTTGGAATAACGAGCCGCGGTGTTGCGTGGAGTTGTCATGAGCGTAGGCCAAAGCCCAAAACAATTCTACATCACGTCAGGCTGCGCTTAAACCCGCGCGTTGACCTCGGCCCCTGCGTAAGTGCCGCGTAAATGCTTGCCAAGCTGGACCTTAAGTTATAAAGTCTGCGAGCGCAATCACCATCCCCCGGTTGATTTCGAAAGCAGACTCAACGGTATTCGAACACAAAATAGGCCCAAAATTGACGATGTCATCCCCCGTCAACAGCCATTCGTCCCCTGATAATCCGGCGCCCCGCGCTCTTATTTTGGTTGTTGAGCGCAATCCGGCGGTTCAGCGTCTCGAACGTTTCTTTCTGGAGCAGGCGGGCTACAGCGTCGAGTTTGCGAGCGATGGCGTTTTGGCCCTGGCGCGAGCGCAGGAGTTATTACCGAAAATTGTTGTTACTGAAATCCTGGTGCCACGTCTTGACGGTCTTAGTCTTTGCCGGGCGCTTAAGGCGGATCCGCGAACCAACTCGATCGTGGTCCTGGTTTTCAGTCACTTACACGCCGAAGACCGGGCGCTGGAAGCAGGCGCCGACGCCTTTATCGTCAAGCCCATCGATGAAGAGAATCTTATCGACATAGTATCGAAGCTTTTGAAGATTAGAAGAGAAGGCGCGGGAGGATAATCTTTGTCGATTGATCGTCTCAAAACCGGAAACTCGAATTTGGATGAAGTCCTGCACGGCGGCTTCCTCATCAATACCATCAATGTAGTTATGGGGGCTCCAGGTACCGGCAAGACGATACTTGCAGAGCAGCTTGTATTCGCAAACGCCACTGCAAAAGCGCCGGCGCTTTACCTGACGACCTTCTCGGAGCCACTCGATAAATTCATTCAACACGGACAGGGCTACGGCTTTTTCGAGTCAGCCAAGGTTGGTGAGACCGTTTTCTACGAAGACCTTGGCGCAATGGTTAGAGAGCGCGGCATAGGAGCGTTAGCTGAAATCGTTACTGAGCTGATGACGCAACGGAGGCCGCGACTCATTGTCATCGATTCATTCAAGGCGTTGACCGAACTCATTGTGACCGCGCAGGAGCGTCGCACCATCCTCTTCGATCTAGCGAGCGTTTTGACTGCCTACCAATGTACAACCTTTTTCGTCGGTGAATATTCGGGCGAGATGATGACCGAACTTCCTGAGTTTGCCATCGCCGATTCAATCCTCATGCTCCTGAAGCAATCAACGGGTGTCCGCGAACAAAGATTCCTGAGAGTGGAAAAACTCCGCGGCTCAGCTTCGAGTCCCGGGATGCACGCTTTCAACATCTCCGATGAAGGGTTGGTGCTGTTCCCGCGATTGTTAACTCCTGACGTTTCGCCGATCTACACCAGTAACCCTGACCGCGTGAACACTGGAATTGCGGGTCTTGATGACATGATTGAAAAGGGTTTCTGGGGTGGCAGCACAACTCTGATGGCTGGCCCTACCGGCTCAGGCAAGACCATCATCGGCCTGCACTTCATTCGTGAAGGCGTGGTCAACAATGAGCCGGGCGTCTATGTTGGGTTCCAGGAAAACCCGGTCCAGCTAGCGCGAGTAATGCGTAATTTTAACTGGGAGCCGGAGGCATTACTTGAGAATGAAGCTTTTGAGCTGATGTATCGTTCGCCGGTTGAAATGCAGTTAGACAGTGTCGCTGCGGAACTCTTCAATCGCGTTCGCGAAGGCCGGGTCAAACGTGTGGTAATTGACGCCATCGGCGATCTAAAAAAAAGCTGTGCCGACCCGCAACGATTTTCGGATTTCATGTATGCGCTAACCCAGTGGTTTGCGACCAAAAACGTAACTTGCTTGCTGTTGTATGAGTTGCACAATCTCTTCGATGTGCCGCAGATTAGCGACGAGGAGATTTCGAATATGAGCGACAATATTGTGCTGCTGAATTTCACTCGGGGCGTGGAGATGGCGCGGCGGGTTCGGATTATCAAAACGCGCGGCAGCGCCCATGATCACCGCGAACATGCACTGCAGATTAGTGACACAGGCGTTTCCATTGGGGAAATTACCTAGGATAAAGTAGTAAATTCACCCCCGTAACCCCCATTTGAATCAAGCACCAGATGCGCACCTGCGCCTCGGCACCAGCCCCACCGTCTTAGAGGGTTTCACTGATGGCGCCTGTGCTAAGAAATATCTAACCGAGCCGCGCGAATAAATGAGTAGTAAAATTGATACCAGCGTGAAGTCTTCCTTCGACCGTCTGGCGGCCATCAACCGCGCCATCACGACCTCGCTAAACTTCAACGAGGCATTGCGACTCATCGTAGACAATGCGACGGAATTGTTTTCCGCTGACAACACCTTGCTGCTGCTGGCGGAAGATGATGGCGTGCTGCGAGTGCGAGCAGCTTACATCGACAGCGAGATCACGTCGCAGTTTACCGGACCGATGGAAGAGTCTGTAATTCGCGATCTGGCTCGTCAGCTCAAACTAAGTCCTGCTAAAGAGTTGGTAACGGTACCCATCGTAGCTCAGGGTTATCTCAATGGGTTTCTGGCCATCATCCGTGATTCAACTCTCAATGCTGAAGAACAGTGGCAGTTGACCGCACTCGCCGATCAAGCCGCGATTGCTCTCAACAATGCCCGGCTGCACGAGTTTCAGACTGGCGAAGCCATTCGCCAGCGTGATGAGTCGCTGGCGGCATTGCGCGAGTCGAACCGGAAAATCAACAACATTCTCGAAAGCATTACTGATTTGTATTATCGGCTCGATCGCGAGTGGCGCTTCACTGATATCAACCGGCAAACAGTGGCCCGGTTTGGCCGCAGCCGTGAGGAGCTACTCGGTAACGTCATCTGGGAAGTTTTTCCGGCGGCGGTAGAGTCGGATTTGTATACGGAGTTGATGAAGTGTAGTAAGACCATGGTTCCGGTCCACTTTGAGCTCGCCTCGCGAATAGTTCCGGGGATGTGGTTTGAAGTGCATGGGTATCCGACCAGGACGGGCCTTTCAGTCTATCTTCGCGATATTACGGAACGGAAAAAGTCGGACGCGGAAATTGCTTTTCAGGCGCGGTTGTTAAGCGCAGTCGAACAGGCCGTGATTGCTACTAATCTCGAGGGCATTATTGTTTACTGGAATTCGTTTGCGGAACAACTTTACGGCTGGTCGACGGCCGAGGCGCTGGGCGCTAACGTGCTGGATATCACTCCGGCTGACGCCACACTCGAACAAGCCGCTGACATTATGTCGCACCTAAAAACGGGGAAGAGCTGGTCGGGTGAGTTTCTGGTGCGCCGCAAAGACGGTGCAGTGTTCCCGGCTATGATTACTGATTCTCCTATCTTTAGTGAGCAGGGTGAATTGGTTGGGATGGTCGGCGTGTCAATTGACATCAGCCAACGCAAACAATCGGAAGCAGAACGCGAAGCCCTGCACCAGAGTGAACGAGCTGCGCGGGCAGAGGCGGAAAAGGCGAACCGGTCGAAAGACGAGTTTCTGGCAACTCTGTCCCACGAGTTGCGCAATCCCTTGAACGTGATCCTCGGCTACGCGGAAGTTCTATTGCGTAGCGATGAAGCGCGGACGTCACAGTTTGTAAGACGCGCCGCGGAAGTGCTCAAACGCAACGCGCTGGCCCAGTCACGCCTGGTGCGCGACCTGTTGGATCTCTCGCGGCTTCACATTGGCAAGCTGTCGCTAAACTACGAAGTAGTGTCGCTGCCAACTTTGATTGATAACGCAGTGGAGACGGTCAGTGGCGAAGCCGCGCAAAAACAAATCGAGATAAGAATTGATGGCCCCAAAGACGTGATCTTCGTGAACGCCGATCCCCTGCGGTTGGAGCAAGTCGTTTGGAACTTGCTAAATAATGCCGTCAAGTTCACGCCAGTCGGCGGCACGGTTACGATTCGTCTGGGGAGCGAGCAGGGACGCGCCAGAATAGTAGTCGAAGATACAGGACCAGGAGTTGAGCCGCAGTTTCTGCCTCATGTGTTCGAGATGTTCCGGCAAGCCGACGGAAGTAGCAGCCGGCCGCACGGCGGTATGGGCATTGGCCTGGCCCTCGTGAAACAGTTGATCGAGTTGCATGGCGGGAGTGTTGCGGTGGCATCCACCCTGGGCGAGGGCGCGAGATTTACAATCGAGCTTCCGGCGACTGCCGAGAAGGATGGGTCCGCGGGATACCCACCGCAAGCAGAAGCTGGCATCCTCAGTCATATGCGAATTCTGATTGTTGACGATTCCGCCGACACGGTTGAGATGTTGCGGCGCTTGTTTGAAATGGACGGCGCGGTTGTAGCCACGGCAAGCGGCGCCGCGGAGGCGCTTGAGATTTGCGGCCAGAAAGATTTTGATGCCGTGCTATCAGACATCTCGATGCCGGGGATGGACGGTTTTGAGTTTGTTCGTCGCTTGCGTGAGCTAGCCAGATATAAGGACGTGCCGGTGCTGGCTATCACAGGGTTTGGACGGCCCGCGGATGTGGAGCGCGCCGCCGCCGAAGGCTTTTTTTCGCACATCACCAAACCGATCGACGTAAATGACCTCGTGGAAATGCTCCGTGAACTGCCGCTGAAGAATCAGGAAGCCACTGCCACAACTCAGAGCTAGAGTTCGTTCAAAACAATAGCGAATAACTGGAGCGGCAGCCTGAGTCCGCGTTAGCGGACGATTGAAAATAGCCCAGCGATTCATCGCTGGGATTGGGAGCGGGCCGAGATGAAGTCCGTGAAGCGGACGGCTGAAAATCGTCGAAGAGCCAAGTGGTGTCATTCAGCCGTCCGCTTCACGGACTAGGAACTCCTTCGGCTATTTACCCAGCAGTGAACTGCTGGGCTACTATCATTCGTCCGCTTGGCGGACTGGTAAACTTACTTTTAGCGTTTCACCACGGTCCTCGCCGTTCCACCTAAATCCTCCTTCACGCGCTCTGCGATGAGCGAGTCAAGAGGCAGTTGCTGAGGAGGCAACACTCATGAGCAAGAAATCTACAAAGAACAATCAGGAAAACGGTCGCCGGGAGTTTCTGAAAAATAGTGTGACTGCTGCCGCCGGACTCGGCTTTATCAGCCTTGGATTGCCGGCACAGGCACAGCCTATCTTTCCTGCATTAGACGAGCAGGGAACACACAACATGATGGTCGTGGGAGAGCAGACGGTTTACCTCTCGCACCTGCCGATGTTTGAAGGATTGACGAGAGATCGCAAGAGTTTTACCTCGCTGCACCGTTACCAGGTGATTCTTGAGGCTTCTTTTTCCGATGCGACGGGCGACCTGACCGGCAGCTACACCGCGGATCGCAAAAGTAATCCCGCAGAAAAAATGTACACCATCAAGCCCGCGCTCTTTGTTCTTCCCGATCTTAATCCTAAGGGAAAAGCCTTGCGCGCTTTTCGCGGCCACACCGTCTATCGTGGTCACCTGGAGCGAACCAGTACTCCCATCCTTGGATTCAAAGACGATCCAAACGAGCCACCGGAGGGCGGCGCCTTTGACGTCAAGATCCTCCGCGTCGTTCATTTCCACAAGTTCGTACCCGGCGCAGCCAGGCCGGCTCAACTTCAATACATCCTGTTTGGTAAAGGTCCTGAGACCTTCATGGCCCACTTCATCGCCGGGCCGCCCGACTTCGATCAAATCATCTCCGTGAAACTCACGGGACAGCAGTTTACCGATGAGCAGTTGGGTGGTGGCGTCATGGTCAATTTCCCCAGACGACTAAACACGGCGAAGACAAGGTTGAAGGAAAAGCAGGAAGCGTCAGGAGCGTTTCAACTGGCGGGAAGCACCAAGTCGAAGCCGTTGCAGGTGGAGGCGATGAAGGAGTTCTACTTTGAGGAAGGCGAGCTCCGGACACGCGCAACCTTCAATCCGACCGCGGAAGAAAAGAACTCCGGATTTCTTGAGTAGAAACTATTGATCTTTAGACACTGGCGCGCCGGAGTCTTTCCACGCTTTCCAGCCGCCGGCCAGGGAGAAGACGTTCTGGTAGCCCATCTGTTGGAGGACGTCGGCGGCGAGGGCGGAGCGATAGCCGCCGCCGCAGTAGAGGATTACTTCCGTCGCTTTGTCTGGAACTTCGACTTCGATGTCGCGTTCGATGATGCCTTTGCCTAGATGGGACGAACCCGCCGCGTGACCTGCCTCCCATTCGTTGTCTTCACGGACGTCAATCAGTCGAACCTCGTTGTCCGACTGCATGCGTTGTCGCGTTTCGTCGACGGTGACTTCGCGGATGCGGGTCTTGGCGTCGTTGACGAGTTTTAGGAATTCTTCAGAGTGTTTCATGTTGTCTTTCCCTAACATAGTCCCGGTCCTTCGGACCTTGGAATTCAAGTGAACCGACCTCAATTGGATGAAATTGCGGCGAATGATTATAATGCCCGTCTTTCAGGAAAGCATATTAAACGGCATAAGGGGATGAAAATTGTGAGGGCGCATTGGTTTCGTGGTTCCTCATTAGTCATCACTCCTGACTCATCACTGTCTTCGTAGGAGAGCACATTGGCAGACAAACAAAACGGCGAACAATTTGACGTAACGATTATCGGTAGCGGACCGGGTGGCTATGTGGCGGCGATACGCGCCGGCCAGTTGGGCCTGAAGGTGGCGATGATTGAGAAGGACACGCGCCTCGGCGGCACCTGCACCTTGCGCGGTTGTATTCCGACGAAGCAGATGCTGATGTCGGCCCACGTTTACGAACAGATGCAACATGCCGCGGATTTCGGCGTGCAGGCTACCGGGATTCAGTTGGCGTTTGAAGACGTGCAAAAGCGCAAAAACAAAGTGGTGCTGAAGAACACCAAAGGCATCGAGTACCTGATGAAGAAAAACAAGGTGACGGTTTTCAAAGGCACGGGAAAACTCGCGCTGCCTGGAAAAGTTGAAGTCACCGGCGCTGACGGCGCTAAGCAAATTCTCGAAACGAAGAACATCATCATCGCCACCGGCTCAGTGGTGCGGCCTATCCCTGGTTTTGAAACTGACGGCGTACACGTCGTAAACAGCGATCACATTCTGGAATTGAAAGACGTGCCGAAGTCATTAATCGTGATGGGCGCCGGCGCGGTGGGTGTCGAGTTTGCTTCTGTCTATTCACGCTTCGGCGCCGAGACGACCGTGGTTGAGTTAATGCCGCGGTTGGTGCCTTTGGAAGACGAAGAAGTTTCGAAGGAGCTGGAAAAGTCGTTTCGCAAACGCGGCATCAAGTCGCAGCTTGATACCAAGCTGGAGAAACTCGAGAAGACCGACGCCGGCGTGGTTGTTACCGGCAAGACTTCCAAAGGGGAGGCGGTGCGTCTCGAAGCGGAGATGCTGCTGGTTGCCGTTGGCCGTATGCCGTTCACTGAAGGACTAGGACTTGAAGGCAGCAAGATCAAAGTTGAAAAAGGATTTATTCAGGTCGACGAATACCAGCAAACTGCCGAGAAGGGCGTCTATGCAATTGGCGACGTAGTGCCCACGCCGCTGCTCGCGCATCTCGCTTCGAAAGAGGGCATCGTGGCTGTAGAGCACCTCGCCGGACAGAAAAACGTGCGACCGATAAATCTTCGTCTGGTGCCAAACTGCACCTACTGCGATCCGGAAGTTGCATCGGTGGGACTAACTGAGGCAAAGGCGAAGGAGCAGGGCTATGATGTGAAGATTGGTAAGTTTCCCATGTCAGCTTCCGGCAAGGCCCGGATCCTCGGCGAAGAAGAAGGCTTTGTGAAGATCGTCGGCGAAGGAAAGTATGACGAAATACTAGGCGTGCACATCATCGGTCCGCACGCCACCGAGTTGATCGCCGAAGCTTGCGTGGCCATGCAACTCGAATCAACTGCCGAAGAGTTGGGCCGAACGATGCACGCGCATCCGACGGTTTCCGAAACGGTGATGGAAGCTGCGGAAGATGTGCACGGGTTGGCATTGCATATTTGAGGTCAGGCCTATGAAGCGAGCCTTGGACTCTTTCGCATTTGGCGTTCTGTGTTCATTAATGCTGCTGGCTCTTTCGCTGGTAACGACGAGTTACACTTTGCCTTCCTTGCCCTTAGAAGGCGACTCAGACAAGGAAGGCGATCGGATTACGTAGGGAGAAACGGGACCTTGGGTCTCAATTGATAAGAATGAGCCAGACGTCAGATACTTCGGAAAAACCGGCACGATCCGGCAAGAGCAGACATCGTGGTCCGCGCCGGCCAGCCTTTGAGATGCGCATCAGCACGAAGTTCGCGCCGCAAAAGCCGAGCGATGGTAAACCGCTGACATGTACCACCGATACCACGCTTAACCCTGAGCAGATGCTCGAGCTCTATCGTTATCTTAAGTTGACCCGGCTAGTCGAAGAGCGGCTCGTCAATCTCTACCGGCAAACTAAAGTTGTGGGCGGTGTTTTTCGCTCCCTGGGCCAGGAAGCAACTGCGGTGGGAAGCGCTTACGCGTTGGAACCGTCGGATTTTGTTACCCCGTTAATTCGCGATCTTGGCGCGGTGCTGGTGAAGGGAATTCGCCCGCGAGATATCTTTGCGCAATATATGGCCAAGGCCTGGGGACCATCGGGCGGCCGCGATCTAAACATTCACTTCGGCGATATGAGCAAAGGCTTCATCGGACCAATCTCGCATCTGGGCGACATGATTCCGGTCATGACGGGCGTGCTGCTGGGCGCGCGCATGCAACAGATACCACTCGTCGCGATTGCTTACATTGGTGACGGCGGGATGAGCACAGGCGCCTTTCACGAAGGACTAAACTTTGCCGCTGTCCAGAAGTTGCCGCTCATCGTGGTTGCAGAATACAACCACTACGCCTACTCCACTCCGACAAGTTTGCAGACAGCCGTTAGAGACCTGGCTGAGAAAGCCGCCGGCTACAACATCCCGGCATCGATTGTTGATGGCAATGATGTAGTGGCCTGTTATGAAGTAACCAAGCGAGCGGCGGACTATGCGCGACAGGGTGGCGGCGCCGTGCTGATTGAAGCCAAGACTTACCGCCGGCGAGGACACGCGGAACACGACGACCAGCGTTACGTTCCCGCGGGCGAGATCGAATGGTGGGAGAAACACAACGATCCGATCGATCGTTACGAAAAATATCTGCTTGAGCGGAAAATCGCGACCCAGGAAAAAATGGACGAAATAACGGCCGATGTGTGGCGCGAGATTGAAGCAGATTGCGCCTGGGCCGAATCATCGCCAATGCCGGAGGCTGAACAGGCTGCTTACGGAGTTTTCGATAACACCATTGTGCCGCCGGCTTTCCGGCCCGAAGTTCTGAAGGAGTAGTGCAACGCCGCGGATTAATTGCAGTGAAAGGTGAAAAGTGAAAAGTGCCGGCGCAGTCTCCCTGTTGAACTTTTCATTATTCACTTTTTACTCTTCACTAAACAATAAACACCAAGGAGGAACCCGACATGAGTGACGACAAAAAACATGACTCTGAGAATGAAAATGATGATCAAGAGACGAAGGAAGCTGAGGGTGGCGAGAACGGATCTGCCGGCGCGGCGCCACCAGCTGACGACGATATCATCATCAAGTAATGACGACTGCGACTAAGAAAGAACACAAATCTGCGCGCCCTGAGCGAGGTGGCCAGGCAACTCTGCTTGAAGCCATTCGCCAGGGCATCTGGGAAGAGATGGAACGTGACCCGACGGTCTTCGTGATTGGCGAAGACGTCGGGGCTTACGGCGGTGCGTTCAAAGTTACGGACGGTCTGCTCGATGAATTTGGTTCCGGCCGCGTTATTGACACGCCGATTTCAGAAGCGGCGATTGTGGGCGCAGCCTGCGGCGCGGGGTTGATGGGGATGAAGGCCGTCGCGGAGTTTCAGTTTATAGATTTCATTTCCGCCGGCTTTGATCTGCTCACCAATTACGCTGCAAAGTGTCGTTATCGCTGGGGCGCAAACATTCCCGCGGTCTTCCGTGGTCCCTGCGGTTCGGGCGTGCGCTCGGGCCCGTTTCACTCCATCAACGCCGAAGCGTTTTTTCTGAATACAGCTGGACTGAAGGTGGTGGAGCCTTCAACGGCTTACGACGCGAAAGGACTTATCAAGGCGGCGATTCGCGATCCCGATCCGGTTTTGTATTTTGAACACAAAAAACTTTATCGATTGCCCCGCTTGCGCGAAGAGCTACCGGCAGACGACTACATTGTTGAGATAGGCAAGGCGCGAACTGCTCGCCAAGGGCGCGACCTTTCGATCGTCACCTTCGGCGCTATGGTCTTGACGGCCCTGGATGCTGCTGAAGAGCTCGAGAAGGAAGGGCTGGATATCGAGGTGATAGACCTGCGCACGCTGGCGCCGCTTGATAAGCCGGCTATTCTCGCGAGCGTTAAGAAAACAAACAAAGCGATCGTGTTGCACGAAGCGTCGCGCACTGGCGGCATTGGCGGTGAGATTGCGGCCACCATAGCGGAAGAGGCTTTTGAATGGCTTGACGCGCCGGTTTTGCGCGTGGCGTCGATCGATACGCCGGTGCCTTATTCGCCGACGCTGGAAGACTATTATTTGCCCCAGACAAAAGACGTCTTGGACGCGGCCAGGAAGCTTGCTGCATATTGAGAATCTGACGCTTTGATCTGAGATCTCAAATTTGAGATCTGAAATTGAGAAGGGGGGAGTTATGCCAAAGTTTCTAATCGAACGCGAGATTCCTGGTGCAGGAAATTTATCGACGCAAGAGCTGCAAGGCGTGGCGCAGACCTCATGTAACGTTTTGCAGAGGCTGGGCCCGCAGATTCAGTGGGTACAAAGCTACGTAACCGGCGACAAAGTTTACTGTGTGTATATTTCGCCGAACGAAGAAATGATCCGTGAGCATGCGGCGCAGGGTGGCTTTCCGGCGAATCGTATTTCAGAAATCAAGACGGTTATAGATCCGACTACTGCTGAATAGCAGTGTGCAGCGGGACGGCTGGATGAGAGGCGCAGATCTGAAGTTAGTTTGGAGAACTTATGAGCACAGAAGTTGTAATGCCGCAGATGGGTGAATCCATCGCCGAAGGAACGATAACGAAGTGGTTGAAGCAGGTGGGCGATCGCGTCGAGCGTGATGAGCCGCTGTTTGAAATTTCTACCGACAAAGTTGACGCGGAAATTCCATCGCCTGCGGCCGGGACCTTAACTGAGATTCGTTTCAAAGAAGGCGACACGGTTGAAATAAACACCACGGTCGCGGTGCTTGACGGCGGTGCTGCAAAAGCTGAAGTTGCGTCAGAAACGGCGCCGGCAGTCGCAGCGCCGGCGGCTACAGAGCCGGCAGAACAACCCCCCGCGAAGCCTGCCGAGGTTGCGCCGCCGCAAGCGCAAGTTGAAGCGTCCGCGGCAACTGGCGCAGAAGTTCAACCCGCCGAGAAACCGGCGACGGCGGCTGGGTCTGAGAAGCCTGAGAAACCTTCCGAAGAAGCGAAGGACCGTAATGCACAACCGCCCGCCGTCAAAAGTTCGTCGACTGAGAACGGCCGTAGTGCTGCGTCGACTGCGGAAGAACTGCGTCGCACTAAGTCGAGTCCACTCGTGCGTCGAATTGCGGAGGAGCACGGCGTCGATATTGCGGGACTCGAAGGGACCGGCATGAGCGGTCGCGTAACCAAGAACGACATCCTTAGTTTTATTGAGTCAGGCAGTCCCGCTGCTGCCGGGGCCAGGGCTGGTTCGGCGGCTGCGAGACCTGCGACCGCGCCAGGTTCCGCAACTCAGCCTGCTCTTGCCCCGCCTTCGCTGAAGCCAGCGGAAGGCGATCGGGTTGAGCAGATGTCAGTCATGCGCAAGAAGATCGCGGAACACATGGTGCAATCGCGGCGCACTTCAGCCCACGTAACCACTGTTTACGAGATCGACATGACGCGCATCGCCAAACTGCGTGAACAACTGAAGGATTCGTTCGCCGAACGGACCGGCACAAAGCTTAGCTACATGCCGTTTATCTTTCAGGCAGTTAACAACGCCCTACGCAAATTCCCAATCTTCAACGCCCAGGTTAGCGGCGATCAGATCATCTACAAACGTGACATCAATCTCGGCATGGCCGTCGCTCTCGACTGGGGCTTGATCGTTCCCGTGATCAAACGCGCCGACGATCTTTCAATCGCCGGTCTTGCACGCGCGGCAAACGATTTGGCGGAGCGCGCGCGGACGAAACAGTTGAAGCCTGATGAAGTTGGCGGCGGAACATTTACTATTACAAACCCAGGCGTCTTTGGTGGTCTATTCGGCACTCCAATCATTAATCAACCGCAGCTCGCGATTCTCGGCGTCGGCAAAATCGAGAAGCGAACAAAAGTGTTAACCACGCCTGAGGGTGATGACTACATAGCGATCCGCTGGCTGGCTTACTTTGCGCTGAGCTTCGATCACCGTGTGATCGACGGCTCTGACGCTGAACGTTTTCTGGCTTATCTCAAGGAGCAATTGGAAGCCGGAGAGTTTTCCGTCTGAACAAAAATATTTAAAATCTGAGATCGATTTCCGAATCGCGGTGACACCTTTGTGTTAGGTTTGTTACCGCGATTTAACCATTAGAAGGACCAGTATTGCGATCGAATGGCAATTGGATGAAGAATGCGAGGAAACCTTGACTTGGTCATGGCAGCGAGTTAAGAAGGTGCGTTCCTTATTACCAATCAAGAGGCGGGCAACAATTCAGCGTAAATGTTCGTCAGAGACTACAACGTTCCGAGCTCGCTAGTGTGAGCCCTACACCGTACAAAAGAAGGAGAGAGATACTTATGGCAATCCCGAAAGCTAAAATGTTTTCCTCGCTCATGCTGGCAGTTTTTCTGTTAGCTTTTTCAGCATCCGTCGGTTTCGCGCAGGACACTACAGCAACAGCTGGTTCGCGCACCGTCGCCAGCGGCGAGAAAATTAAACTTAAAGGTGTCGTGACCCGACGAGACTCCGACACTTTCACCGTCCGCGACATTAATGGCGTGGACACTGTTGTCCGTCTCGACAACAACACCAGCGTGAAGACCAAAGGTGGTTTTCTGCGTGGTGGTTCTAACTATGGTCAAACACAAATTCTGCGTGGCCTGAACCTGGAGGTTGAAGGTCGGGGCAATGGATCAGGTGAACTATTGGCCCAGAAGATCAGGTTCAACGAATCAGATCTTCGCGTGGCTCGCGCGGTTGAATCACGCGCCGCTCCGCTCGAGGATCGCGCTTCGACTACGGAAACTAAGCTCAGTCAGGTTGAACAGAACGCGCAGCGTCTCTCGGGACAACTGGATGAGCTCGCCGCGGTGGCCAACACTGCCAAGGGTGGCGCCAGGGCCGCACAGGAAACCGCTGACTCTGCGGTCGCGGGCGTAAACGCGACCAACGATCGCATCTCGGCACTTGACGACTATGTGCCGCAAGATGTTCTGGCAGTTAACTTCAAAGTAGGCAGTGCGGTCTTATCGGCCGACTCAAAGACGAAACTTGACGAAATTGCGACCAAGGCAATGAACGCCAAAGGTTACGTCGTTGAGGTTTCTGGTTTTGCCGATGCCACTGGCAGCGTTGCGAGAAATCGAGCGTTAAGCCAGCGTCGCGCTGACAACGTGATTCGTTACCTGGTCGAGAATCATCAGATTCCGCTGCGACGTATTGTTACGCCGTACGGATTTGGCGAATCGAATCCTGTCGCCGAAAATGATTCGCGCGAGGGCCGGGCACAGAATCGCCGCGTTGAAGTGAAATTGTTGGTCAACAAGGGCCTGATTCAGGAGGCTCCGAAAATGACCACTTCTTCGAGCGGACAATAGCAAGGGGCTGCTAAGCTATATTCGAACGCCAGGAATCATGCCGTCGGAAAAGTTGTATGATGAGTAGCTAAGCCAGCAACGGCGGATCCAGTTCGGGGGCAACCCCGCTCCGGATGCTAACTCTGGCGGCATGAGGAATGGTTTTATGAATAGCGAACGTGTGGGAAAACAATTGGGGACGGCACTGCTCTTTGCGGTGCTGTCTCTTTTTTGCTGTTTGATTTCCGCGGCGGGGCAAAAAGTTATCGACATGCCTCCGCCTCCACCGGCACCAACTCCCAAGCCGACGCCTACTCCCGCGCCACCCAAAGACGATGACTTCGAAGTCATCAAGACGAGTTCGAATCTGGTTATGATCCCGGTGTCAGTCACTGATTCAAAGGGCCAGCCGGTTCGTGGACTGCAAGTCGCAGACTTCAGCATACAAGAGGATGGTCGCCCACAGGAGATTGCGCAAATAGGAGATCCGGAGGAAGTGCCGCTCTCCATCGCCTTGCTCATCGATGTTAGTGGCAGCACGAACACTCGTTTTGATTTTGAAAAGGCGGCGGCGGCACGTTTTCTCAAACAAGTGTTGAAGCCGGCTGATCGTGCCAGCGTCTTCATCATTGATAGAACTCCGATCATGGGAAAGGCGGGCGCAAACGCCGAAGATGCGGCGAACGGACTGCTGTCGCTGCAACCCGCTTCGGATAAAGGCCCGACGGCGTTTTTCGACACCGTAGTCGAAGCAGCGCAATACCTGGCCGCTAAGGCCCCGGCTCGTGACCGAAAGGTGATCCTGGTTATTTCAGACGGGGTGGATAATTTTAGCGAACGGATTAAGAAGGCGATTGGGACGACATTCCAGGAACAGAATTCCGCCTCGGCGGCGACGAGAGAGAAGATTTACAACCGCGCTCTCGATGAGGTTCTACGTGACGTTCAACGCGCGGATGCGGTCTTTTATTCTATTAATCCAAGTGGCAACACAATGTATTTGAACGTTATGACCAAGCGAGGCCAGGACGGGTTGCAACAGATAGCAGCAGCCACCGGAGGAACTGCCTTTGTACCGGACCGCGAAGATGACCTGGAGAGCGTGTTTACGCAAATTGCCGCCGAACTCCGCGCTCAATACCTTTTGCAATACTACTCAAACTCCCAAGCCGCCGGCGTACAATTTCGTCGCGTCGCAGTTACGATGCCTGCTCACCCTGAACTTCGCATGCGCGCTCGCCAGGGTTACTACCCTAAGGCAAAGTAGGCCCGCAACCAACACAAAGCAAGACGATTTTCCATTTGTCATTTCAATTAACCATTGCCGGAGTTTGGCTGGGCCAAGAACAAATGGCAAATGATAAATGTCAAATGACAAATGGAAAATCGTCTTTCCTGTCTCACCCCTATTGCCGCTACCGTTCACCGCATCGCTAGCAGCACATCCGTTAGTTGATTGACAACGTCGAGCAGCGCTCGTCCGGCCTTATCAAACTGGTTTGCAGTAGCCAGGTCCTCTGCCTTGGCCGCGCCTGATGCCACCCCCGCAAGCTTTATGTAGTAGCGTTGCAAAGCGGGTGTCGCGCGAAAATCAATCTCCAATTTGTCGAGCCCGTCTTTTACACTTCGAATGCTGGCCCGCACCGTGCCCTTGTTTTGTTTGGCCTGATCGATGATCGCCGCGGATGCTTCATTGCGGCTGGTTGCGTCGTCGACCGTTTCGAGGCCTTTAGCTACTCCGCCAAGCAGATAGATAAACCGTGTCAGGACCTTGATCTGATCCGCTACGCGAGCTGCGCCGGCGCGCTCAGCTTCCCCAACCTTTGGTGCCGCCGCAGGGCTGGGAGACCGGGTGGTCGTACGTTTACGCGATTGAGCGAGGGCAGAAACGGAACAGAGAAAAACCGTGATTATCAGTAGACCGATGATTCGTCGCACTTTGATGCTCCTGTGTGGGTTTAGTTGGTGAATGATTATAACTGCCGCAGTTCCGAGTTACGAGTTCTGGTTTCGGGTTAAGACATAGGAACCCGGCGTTGAAAATCAAATAGAAAACCAGAAACTCCAAACTTGAAACTCGAAACTCTTTTCATTCAACTGTTAGAATGACGCGACATCTTGCCACGCAGGTTGCATCAGTGAAAGAGAAAAAAAGACTTCGAGTGAAAAAGCTGGGCCGCCTCGAGTATGGAGCGGCGCTAAAGCTACAAAAAGAAACTGAACTGGCCGTCAGAGATGGCCAGCAGCCCGATACTCTGCTGCTACTCGAACATCCACATACTCTGACGGTGGGCCGGCGTGGCGACAATGCCGGCATCTTGATGTCGCCGGAGCTCCTGGCCAATCGCGGCGTCACTGTCTTTGAAACAAATCGTGGTGGAAAGATCACCTATCACGGGCTGGGCCAGGTTGTCGGTTATCCTATAATCAACCTCAGTCCGGAACGAGAGGATGTGCATCGCTACGTGCGCGAACTTGAAGAAGTGCTGATTCGAACTCTGGCAGACTTTGAGATTAGTGCCTTCCGACTCGAAGGCTTTACCGGGGTGCATACTTCACGAGGTAAGGTGGCGGCGATCGGCGTGCACATCGCTCGTTGGGTGACCACACACGGATTCGCGCTCAACGTGAATACGGATCTTAGTTACTTTAACCTGATCATTGCCTGCGACGGTGAACAAGTAACATCAATGGATGATCTGCTCGGCCACGAAGTTGACATGCGTCGGGTTGAAGACCGACTCGCCGCGCGTTTTGCAGAAGTGTTTGAGATGGAATTGGAATTCGACTACCAGGACGCCGAGCCTGCCGTTAGATGAGGAACGATAACTTTTGGAGTGCGGTGACCTGTCACCGCTTTCGTCGGTCGCTGGCGACCTGTCGCGACGCTGCTGGCGACAGGTCGCCAGCGACCAAAGCGCCGACAAGTCGGCGCACTCCAAAAATTCACCGGAAAGCCACAGAGAATCTCAAACAACGGCCCCGAATATTTTGGCATTCCTAGCTGTCTCGCGGTTAAACTTCACAATGCTAACAATTGAAATGATCAATGAAGCCGCCGCCCGCATACGCGGCAGCGTTCATCGCACGCCAGTTATCACCTCACGTTCGTTTAATGAGGCAACCGGCAAGGAAGTTTTCTTCAAGTGTGAAAACCTGCAGCGCGCCGGCGCCTTCAAGATTCGCGGGGCGACCAACAAAATTCGCTCGCTGACTGAGGAAGAGAGAAGACGTGGGGTGGCCGCGTTCTCGTCCGGCAACCACGCGCAGGCGGTAGCCCTGGCTTCGCGCGAGGCGGGTATTGGCGCCGTCATCGCCATGCCTGAAGACGCGCCTAAAGCCAAAGTCGCCGCGACGCAGTCTTATGGCGCCGAAATTATTTTTTACGATCGTCTCAAGCAGGACCGTGAAGAAGTGGCGATTCAAATTGCCGAACGCGATGGACGCGTGATGGTGCCCCCTTACGACGACTATTTGATTCTTGCCGGGCAAAGCACTTGTGGCCTGGAGCTGCTTGAAGAAGTTCCCGATCTCGATTGCCTGCTGGCGCCGTGCAGCGGCGGTGGATTATTCGCCGGCGTGAGTACGGCAGCTAAAGCGAAGAGTCCGCGAATTCGTTGCTTTGCGGTGGAACCTGATACGGCCGACGACACACGTCAATCGTTTCTTAAGGGCGAGCGCGTTACCATTCCGCCACCGCCAACGATTGCTGACGGTTTGCGTGTTCAGTCGCCGGGGACGTTGACGTTTCCGATATTGCAAAAGAATGCTGAAGACGTCTTGACGGTGTCCGATCAGGAGATTATAGAAACGATCAAATTCTTTCTCTTCAGAATGAAGTTGCTGGTGGAACCATCGGGCGCCGCTGCCGCTGCCGCCGTTTTCAGCGGCAAACTGCCGCGAGATACGAAGCGCGTGGGTGTGATCGTTTCCGGAGGAAATATCGACGCCGATCTGCTTTCGCAGTTTCTGCAAGACCAGGTTGTGAAGCAGGAGGTCGCGTGAGTTTTTTATTTCTGTTGCTTGACGCGCGCGCTGATCCGGTGAGTCCGGTTCCCTGGGGCGCGCTGATCCTGTTACTCGGAATTGTTTTTGTCCTGGCGGTCGGCTTTGTAGCCGGACTGGTGGCGTTGTTGATCTGGTTCAAGCGTCGCAAGGCGAAGGAAGCCGCTGCGTCTTCCTAGCCGCCGCTGCCATGGTCATCCCAGCAGGCCAAACCAACCCCAGGCGTTAATCACTTCACCAATTCCGAAGGAAGCAAGGTTCGCGATAATGATGGCTGTGAAGTCGCGCCACATCGAGACCTTTCCCAACTCTTCATTCGTACCAAACGCCAACCAGAACAGGGCGCACTCCGCGACCGGCGCGAAAGTTTCCGCTACCAGCAGATATAAACCTCGCCGTTCCGGCGCGAAGAGGAGTGGCAGGACGAGCGTCACGATCGGATAAGTGCACGCGGTCAACCAAATGCCGGCGAGCAGTTTCCGTCCGAGTGGGTGGCGGCGAGACAAGCCCACACACAAGATCGGCGTCTCGATTAGAATGGTTAGCAGATAACCGAGGGGCAGGAAGCGCCAGAGTTCGATTGGGGACATAAAGACAAGTAGGCAGGAGCAGTAGGCAGGAAGCGAGAATCGCGAAGGGTTGTTGATATTGATCCTGCCGACGCCTCCTGCCCCTGCTTCCCGGTTACAGCGTTCTCAACAAGAACGGCGCTTCCGCCAGCACGTGGGCGATGGCCACCGTGAAGTAAACGTCGCGAGTGGTTGCGTAGTCGACTGAAAAGCCAAACCAGAGCACTAGGACAAAAAAGACTCCCAGGCCCAGCGCGCCCGCAACCAGTTTGGGAAAGCCAAGGGGATGACGCGCGACGGGCACTGTCCTTACGCGCCAGATCGGTTCACGCCTGGGCCTTGACCCTGTTTGCGACTCACGAGGCTTAGCCAGCGGCGCAATCAAAGGCAAAGCGATCAGCCACACGCCATAATGCAACATCTCGAGAAACACGTGAGTGGTGACCAGCGCATGGCTGGAGATGTTTGGCAGTAATTGCGCGCCGGCGTGTTGCGTGATCCGCCAGAAGAGTCCGTTGTCGTCCGGGAGAGCCGCCGCCCGTGAGAGTTGCCAAAATATTCCTACCAGCAGCAGTGGCAACAGACACAAACAACGGCGATAAGTCGGAAGCCACTGCGGACGAGTGCGGGCCAGGTGTCGATCAAAAAACCATAAAGCCACCAGCGGATGTAAGTAGACAATCCCGAGACTAAAGAACTCCGGCGCCAGCCAATTAAGCGCACACAAACCGAAGGCGACGGGCAACGCCCACGACCAATCGCGTCTAACTTTGGTTTTGCCGCGCAACCAAACGAGCACGCCAATCCAGAGCAACAACAGAGAGTTCCACGAAGCCAGCAGCGTGGGCCACATGTGATCGGGGAACACGTTGAAGCTATAGAGCACCGGCAGCGCGATATAACTCAGGGTCAGAAACGCGATGCCGAAAAACGCAGTGAGGAAAAAATTTTGCGACTTCCCGAAGCGCACCGGCAAGCGCGTCAGGAAATAGCGCAACTCAAACCAGTTGTGTGGCCCCGCAAAAAGAAAAACGGTGACGATGGAAAACTGTAACGGCAACCAACTCGCAAACAGCGCCGAGAACGAGGCACAAAGGATCAATGTGCCTGCGAATACTCTTAGGCTGAGCTGACGATTGCCGACGAGAGACGCGTTGTCCGCGCGCCACGCCGCCAAATCGATATTTGCGGTTCGTTCCACCTGACCTCCTGTACTCTCAGTTAGGCTTGATTGGTAGAACCAGCTGCATGCCGGAGGACCCGATCTCTCCATCCGCAACAATCTCGATGTCCAGACCACCTGACGTCGGCGCACCCTTGGTCAGATTCTGCGGTAATTTTTTCCAGTAGTAAGAGCCCGGTGGGCCGGCATTAGCTTGAGCAAGCATCGCTGTTGCACCAATCACGGCCATGCCGAATAGCAGTGCCGCGACAGCTTTTTGCCCTCGTGCCTGCACCGAGCGCGCGAGCCACACACCCGCAAACGACAGCGACAGGAACATGAACACACCGGCCATGATTGTTCGGGTCGAACTGCGCGTGATGCTTTGCGCCGTCGTTTCATTGCCGTTGTTGAGGGCGGCACGTAGTTCCTGCAGGCTGCTTTGCGAGATCTGCAATTTTGCTTCCCAGGCTTTGGTATCGGGAACAACTACCAGCCGGGTGTGCAGCACAAATTTGGGTAGCTCCGGCGAGGGGGACGGTTTTTCCTTTGGCTTCGCGATGTCTCCGTAAGCGGGTATCGCCAGAGCCAGCAGCAAACAGAGAACGCCGAGACTGAAAAGGTGTTTCATGGGATGCCTCCGAGTTTGGGTCAAGTCTTATTGTCTGCCGGGTCGTAAATTGCCGCGCAGTATACCGCAGTTTGAAATCTGCAGCTCACTTGATTGTTCGAACCGGTAAGCGATTTGCTGAGACCGGTCAAGTGACTTGCTGGGACGGTCAAGTGACTTGCTGGGACCGGTCAAGTGACTTGCTGGGACCGCGGGCGTCCCGCCCGCCCTCGTTGAATGCCAAAGAGTCTGAACTTGAATGAGACTTGTGATCTTGACCGCAGGGTTACCCGATGCGGGCGGGACGCCCGCGGTCCCAGCAAATCGCTTGACCCCAGCAAATCGCTTGACCCCAGCAAATCGCTTGACCCCAGCAAATCGCTTGACCCCAGCAAATCGCTTGGCCGTTCACCCCGCCTTTGGCCGCCGGTGTCTTATCCAATATCGCGATGTTAGAATGTTCGGCAGTCGTTAACTCGCATTCAATCAGAGGGGAAAGCCTTGTCGCGAGAACTTACGGTAATCAGTAATAATCCGAGACCACGTCAGCCGAAACCTGAATGGCTCAAGATTCGTCTGGGCGATCCCGCGAACCAAAATAATGTCCTGAAGCTGATCGAGGGGTTGAACCTGCACACGGTTTGCCAGGAAGCACGCTGCCCGAATATTTTCGAATGCTGGTCTGACCGCACGGCCACCTTCATGCTCGGCGGCGATATTTGCACGCGGCATTGCGGCTTTTGCGCGGTCGGCAAGGGAGAACCCGGCTCACTCGACACGGAAGAACCGCGACACGTCGCTGAAGCAGTGCGACAGCTCAACCTGGCCCACACGGTAATCACCTCAGTTAACCGCGACGACTTACCTGATGGCGGCGCCGCGCACTGGGCTGAAACTGTTCGACAGGTGCGCGCTCTCAATCCGGAATGCCGTATTGAAGTTTTAATCCCTGACTTCAATGGTGATGAAGCTGCGCTGAACACGGTCCTGGATTCGCAGCCTGACGTCCTGAATCACAATACCGAAACGGTCGCCCGGCTTTATCGGCGCGTGCGGCCCGACGCCGGTTACGAGCAGTCGCTGACGCTGCTGCGACGCGCGGCGGAGCGGCGCGATCTCGAAGCCCGCGGCATGAAGACCAAGAGCGGCATTATGGTTGGACTAGGAGAAACATTTGACGAGGTCGTCGCCCTCATGACCGACTTGCGCTCAGTCTCCTGCGACATCATGACCATTGGCCAGTATCTTCAACCTCACGCGCGCCGGCTACCGGTGGAACGATATGTCACGCCGGAAGAGTTTAATCGCTGGCGAGACCTGGGAATGGAGCTGGGATTCAAGCACGTCGAATCCAGTCCGCTGACCCGCTCCTCTTATCACGCCCGACAACAGGCCGAAGATCCGGTTGTCGAGGCAGCTTCCTAGCGCACTACTGCATCAGAACCTCACTGGGCCACACGTCCAATTCCAAACTAAGAAGATGCAGAGGTGTCTATGACTTCTACCCGACTAATAGTCTTTGCAGTGACGGCGCTCTGTTCTGTCGCCGGTGCTGTTTTTGGAGACGGCCTAAAGGATAAAACACTCCCGGAAATCGCGGGTTATCGTGAATGGACCCCTTTACCCGAGAAGCCGATAGTCGTTGAGAATGCATTTGCCGCAGGCGGTGGTTGATTCGCAGGATTTGAGGCCGTCGGCGACGTGCCAATCACAACCACGATGGGGACCACGATGGGGACGACAAGAATCCTGCTGCCCAAACCAGGAGTCTTCTCGGAATCGAGTTCTACTCGCGATAGAAAAGCCGCCACACATGAGGATAGCGGCAAGTCTTTCGGCGTAGTTTACGTCAATAGTCTCGCGCGTGAATTCGTTAATGCAGGGCTGTCCTTTCAGTTCCCGCCGGGCGCTATCATCGTCCGTGAAAAGCTGGCCAAAGCTGACGATGCGCGACCGCAGCTCCTTACCGTGATGATAAAACGCGTCCGCGGTTTCAATCCCAAGGCAAACGACTGGGAATTTCTGATGCTTGACGGAGCGACTAACAAGATCCTCGAGCGGCAGAAAGAGGGCAGCTGCCTCGACTGTCATGCATCGCAAAAGCAGCGCGACTTTGTCTATGCGCCAGGAGTTGTTAACAACTAACGTTTCAGAACCGCCACTCGTCGGGTTAGCAAGCGGAAGCTTGGGGCAACATCCGCGACACTTCACTGTGGCTGCCACTCTCAACCACTTAGGCTGTCGCGGTATTCTTCCGGTTTCAGCTCAAAACCAGTTTCTTGAGCTACGAATGGGATTGGCCGTTAGCCTGAGTGAGTTCCTGAGATTTGCACCAAGGCGTCCAGTCACATTTTATGAAGAAGGCAGGTTCGCAAGCCTTACCGACTTGCTCGGAATCGAAAAGAGCTCCTGGAGCGACTATTATGCTGAAAGTAAAGAGGAGTACGAAGAGGGAGTGGACGAACGTTTCCGCGAATTGCTTCCCTGGAATGACCGCCTCATCTTTGACGAAAATACTGTCGAGGTCTTCAATTGGCATTTCCCGCTAACGGCTTTGCAGGGAGCGGCCGGCGACCCGGCGCTGCCCGATTATCTGCGCTGGCGCATGATGCTGGCTGTGTGGACGCGCGCAATCCTGCTCAAAAACGACGCAGTTGCACAGCAAGCGGCGCCGGACGTGGTTAAGTCGGTGCCGGAGATGGCATCAATTTTTCAGACTTACCTAAACGCGCGAACCGAAAGAGAACGTAGAGAGACAGCGCTCTACATCCTGCTCAAGCAGCCCACCCTATCGCCGTTTGTGTTGGGAGGTCTGCCGGTCTCGGAGACGTCTGAGGAGCTGGATTATTACTTTGAGAGTTCCTGGTGGTGTCCGCCTTCTGACACCGAGTACAACGACGAGGGCAATGAGGTTCCGAAGTCTATCGCTAAGCCCGGGTTCCTTACGGCAGAACAGTTGAGGGCAGCGGCTCGCGAACGTGCGGCGCTGATCTCGATCGGTGACGGCAAGAGCTACCTGGGCAAACAAGTCATCGAATGGGCCACGACTTCGCCTCGAGACGAGCGCATACCAGAGGCATTGTTTATTGCGGCGAGAGCTAACGGCCAGTATAAATACGGCTGTAACAGTTGGGAGTACGATCGCCACACCCGCGAAGAGCTTGAAAGAATATTGCGCGAGAACTATCCGAACAGCGAGTGGGCCGTAAAACTTGGTCCGCCTCAAGAATAGAAATCACTAGAGCCTTAGGCCGACAACATCCGGTCAAGGGGTTGCCAGGTTCAGTCAAGTGAGTTGCTGGGACCGCGGGCGTCCCGCCCGCATGCGTAGCCCTACGGTCAAGATCACAAGTCTCATTCAAGTCCGACACTCTGGCATTCAACGAGGGCGGGCGGGACGCCCGCGGTCCCAGCAACTCACTTGTCCGGTCCCAGCAACTCACTTGTCCGGTCCCAGCAAATCACTTGTCCGGTCCCAGCAAATCACTTGTCTGGTCCCAGCAAACCCCTTGACCATACCAACCAATACCGGCGGTGCTTTTCTTTTGCGCAGGTATTGGATAGCCTGTATTGGATAGCCTGTAATTCACGCACAAATAACAGAACTTAATATCCGCGGTCGCCGTTATAGCTCTGCGCAATCGCGGGAAAACTCATGAAAGCAGTCATCTTCAACCATCACGGTGGGCCAGAGGTATTGGAATACACCGACGCACCTGATCCAACTATCAAGGCGAACGAAGTTTTAGTGGAAGTCAAAGCCTGCGCCCTCAACCACCTCGACATTTGGGCGCGCGGTGGACTGCCGGGAATTAATATCCCGCTCCCGCACATACTTGGCAACGACATCGCTGGTGTGGTGCGCGAGGTTGGCGCTTTAGTATCGTGGGTGCGCAGTGGCGATGAAGTGATGCTGCAGCCGGGAGTCTCCTGTGGCCATTGTGCCGAATGCCTGGCCGGCCGGGATAATCTTTGCCGCGGGTACGATATCCTCGGCTATGGCCGCGATGGCGGTTATGCCCAACTCGTCGCTGCTCCGGCCGTGAACGTTATTCCCAAACCCAAAAATCTAAGTTGGGAACAGGCAGCCGCGCTGCCGTTGGTAACCGTGACGGCCTGGCACATGCTGGTAACGCGCGCCGCGGTTAAGCCCGGTGAAGACGTGCTCGTGCACGCAGCTGGGAGTGGCGTTGGCTCCGTCGGAATCCAGGTTGCCAAGCTTCTCGGCGCGCGCGTAATCGCGACGGCGAGTTCAGATGAAAAACTTGCGAAGGCCAGAGATCTGGGCGCGGATGAAGTAGTGAACTACAGCCGCGAAGATTGGCCCAAGGAAATTAAGCGACTAACTAATAAAAGGGGAGTCGACGTTGTCTTTGAACACACGGGAGCTGCCACCTGGCCCGGTTCGGTCGCTTCGCTGAAGACGAATGGCCGGTTGGTTACGTGTGGCGCCACCAGCGGGTTTGCCGCGCAGACTGATCTTCGCCAGGTGTTCTACCGTCACTTAACGATTTTCGGATCGTTCATGGGATCCAAGTCGGAACTGCTCGAGGCCATGAAGTTCATTGAGAGCGGAAAGATTCGCGCTGTGATCGATCAGATGTTGCCGCTCAGAGAAGCACGGCGCACACACGAATTAATGGAAGATCGAGCGCAGTTTGGCAAGCTTGTGCTTGTGCCTTAAGATTAGCGTCATCGAACCCCAGACAGCCGCCGATTACACAGATTACATAGATTCAAGACTGAGCTAAGAAAAGAGCTTCATCCGTTCGTATCCGGTTTGGCGCCAATCTGCGTAATCTGCGTAATCTGCGGATGAGAGCAGATCAGTCTAGAAAAAGTTTTTGGAGAAATTTATGAACTCACGTCTACATCCTTCGCGTGCGACGCTCGCCCTCGCGCTGCTCGTCAGCCTGTTAGCTTCGTCCTTCAGCGCCATCGCCCAAACCACTGCCGCGACCCTGCCAAAAGGCATCGAGCGGGTGACTTCTGTGGAGGGCATAAACGAGTACCGACTAGCCAACGGCTTGCGCGTTCTCATGTTTCCCGATCAGAGCAAGCAAACCATAACTGTGAACATGACTTATCTCGTCGGCTCGGCCACTGAGAACTATGGCGAGACTGGCATGGCACATTTGCTTGAGCATATGGTTTTCAGAGGGAGCCCGAAGCATACAAACATTCCGCAGGAGTTGACCTCCCACGGCTGCCGTCCCAACGGGTCGACCTGGTCCGATCGCACTAACTACTTTGAGACCTTCGCCGCCACCGACGAAAACCTCAACTGGGCCCTCGATCTGGAATCCGATCGCATGGTCAATTCCTTCATCGCGAAGAAAGACCTGGACAGTGAAATGACGGTCGTCCGCAACGAGTTTGAACTTGGCGAGAACAGTCCGTTCAACGTTTTGCTTGAACGCTCGATGGCTGCGTCTTACATCTGGCATAACTATGGCAAGACCACCATCGGCGCGCGCAGCGATATTGAAAACGTACCGATCGAAAGGCTGCAGGCGTTCTATCACAACTACTACCAGCCGGATAACGTCGTGTTGTTAGTCGCCGGCAAGTTTGACGAACAGAAAACACTCGGTCTCGTAAACAAATACTTTTCCCCAATTCCGCGCCCGACACGGACCTTGCAAAAGATCTATACCGTCGAACCGACTCAGGATGGCGAGCGCGCGGTGACTTTGCGACGCACCGGCGACACTCAGCTGGTGCAGGCCCTTTACCACGTTCCGGCCGGCTCGCATCCGGACTTCGCCGCCATCGACATCATTGCGCAGATACTCGGCGATACGCCTTCCGGTCGCTTGCACAAAGCCCTGGTCGAATCGAAGAAGGCGAGTTCGGTTTTTGGATTTGATTTTCAATGGCACGACCCAACGCTCGCGATCTTTGGGGCTGAAGTTCGCCGGGGTGATTCGCTCGAAGCAGCTCGCGACGCATTGCTGACAACTATCGAAGGCATTACCGCCACGCCGCCCACCAAAGACGAAGTTGAGCGGGCGCGTTCGCAGATACTGAAGAACATCGAGCTGGCCCTGAACAATTCGGATCAGATCGGTGTCACCTTAAGCGAGTTTATCGGCGCCGGGGATTGGCGTTTGTATTTCCTGCATCGCGATCGGCTGCGAAAGGTTACCGCTGAAGAGGTAACTGCGGCGGCGGCGCGTTATTTCAAGCCGTCGAATCGTACCCTGGGAATGTTTATCCCCACAGCCAAACCTGAGCGGGCCGAGATCCCGGCGACCCCGGATCTGACGGCGGCGCTTAAAGATTACAAGGGCGATGCGACGGTGGCGGCAGGCGAAGCGTTTGATCCTTCACCAGCCAATATCGAAGCACGCACCGTACGCAGCACAGGCGGCGGTCTTAAGCTGGCGTTGCTTGAGAAAAAAACTCGCGGCGGCAAGGTGGTCGCGCAGATGACCCTGCGCTATGGCGACGAGAAGAGCTTGATGAACCGCGTCACTGCCGCACGACTCGCGGGAGCGATGTTAATGCGTGGCACCGCTAAACACACTCGCCAGCAGATTCAGGACGAACTTGATCGCCTGAAGGCGCGCGCATCAGTATCCGGTGGAGCAACACAGGCCGTGGTGACTATAGAAACCACACGCGAGAACTTGCCGGCTGTGATGCGACTGGCGGCAGAAATTCTGCGCGAACCTTCCTTCCCGGCCAGTGAGTTTGAACTGCTCAAGCAGGAACAACTTGCCAACATTGAACAAAGCAAGAGCGAGCCGACACAGATCGCTTTTACGGCGTTTGGCCGCACACTCAGCCCCTTCCCCAAGGGCGACGTGCGTTACATCACTACTTCGGATGAGGACGTGGCCGATGTTAATGCGGTAACGCTGGATCAGGCGAAGCAGTTTTATCAGGACTTCTACGGCGCCTCGAACGGGACCCTTACGGTCATTGGTGATTTCGACAACGCCGAGATCAGTAAGCTCGCGGGAGATCTTTTTGGCAACTGGAAAAGTCCCAAGCCCTTTGCGCGCGTACCAAGCGTTTACAAAGACGTTGCCGCCGTTAATCAATCGTTTCCGACGCCGGACAAAGCTAATGCATTCTTTGTTGCCGGACTCAACCTCAAGATACGCGACGACAATCCGGACTATCCGGCGCTGTTGCTTGGCAATTACATGCTTGGCGGCGGTTTCCTGAATTCGCGGCTCGCTGCCCGCATACGGCAGAAAGAGGGACTGAGCTATGGTGTCGGTTCGGGAATCACCATCAGCGCATTTGATGAATACGGGCGTTTCATTGCTAACGCGATCTACGCACCGCAGAACGTTGAAAAGCTCGAAGCTGCATTCAAGGAAGAGATCGCGCGCATGTTGAAGGATGGTTTTACGGTGGAGGAGGTAGAGGCTGCTAAGTCAGGATACCTGCAATCGCGCCAGGTCAGCCGTGCCCAGGACAACGAGTTGGCCAGCCGTTTGAACAATTACCTCTTCATCGGACGCACGCTCCAGTTTGATGCTGACCTCGACGGCAAACTGCAGGCCCTGACGCCTGAACAGATCATTGCGGCCATGCGCCGGCACATTGATCCTGCAAAGATAACGATCATTAAGGCTGGAGACTTTGCCAAGAAGCCCTAGAAGGCAGAAGGCAGAAGGCAGAAGGCAGTAGGCAGAAGCAGAAGGCAGAACCATTTTTCTGCTTACTGCCCTCTGCTTACTGCCTTCTGCCTTCTGTTCTCACCTGCCCGTGTAATCTTCAACGTTGAAGCGTTTCTTCAGCAGCTCTAAATTTCCTTGTGCGAGGTCAAAGTTGGTGCCCGCGATTACCTTCTTGCCTTCGTCGCTGGTAACCCAATCAACAACCTGGGGCGCGTTTGTCCTTAAGAAAGCACCGTCCTCTTTATCCAGCTGCTTGCCGTCTTTCCGCGAGAAAACCCAGACGTAGGTGTACTGGCCCTTACGAACATAATCCAGGTCTGCCTCAAATCCACTCTTCGGTGAAGCGGCAGCTGATGATTGCGCGCCTGGGGATCCTGGCGAACCGGGGTTTGTCTTTTCGTTGGTACATGAAGTGGGCGAGATCGCGATCAGAAGCAGCGCCATAGTGACCAGCGTCGGAGAAATAATCTTATGTGGCATCGTGTGTCAGATATTAATTCAAAACGTGAAAGTTAGGAATGTCGGCGTTGGTGCCCACTGGCTTTTCTCTTTCATTAACACCGCGGCTTTAGCCCGGTGGACCCGGAAACCCTTTCGAAACGTGAAACCGTTTAAACGGTTTCATTTTCCCTTCGCCGACTTGTTCACCGGGCTGAAGCCGCGGTGTTAATGAAAGTAGTCCAATTTTCGAACTGCGCCCTGCAGTTGGGCAGATCGGTTGCGCTGGTTGTTTTGGCAATCAGCGATTGGGAGTAGGAGCAGCAGACTCGGGACTCGATTCATCGCCAGAAGTATCGCCGGTCTCCGAGTCATCAGCTTCTGGTTCAACTTTCTGATCGCGAATGTGGAGTATCGTGCAATCGCGATCTTCGTAAACGATTTCAAACCAGCCGCTCTCATTGGCATAGTCGAAAAAATCGTCATGCGAGTTATCAGTGAATACGTAACGCGCGCCGAAACGATCGCGAATGAGGGGGCCGGGGTCCTTTTCCTTTCCGAGCGTGATTCGATCGTACAGTTCTGAGAGCGCCGGATTCTTGTCGTAAAGGTAGGTTGGATCCAGTCCCGAAACGTAGACATGAGCAGGATCGTAATAAAACAAACGAGGAAAGTCGTCCCAGTCTGTATTGAAGACTATTTGGCCCGGTTCAATATTGGCGCGCATCCATTCTGCCCCGGCGCGGTAAAACTCGTGCGGCTGACTGTCTGCGATCTCTGCGATGACGCCCTTGATCCGCAGTTCCTTGATGTCGGCAATATTTAGAAAAAAGATGAAGCCAAGAACAAGGGAGACAGTTGCGGCTATGGTTAGTTTCCACAAGTCCCTGCGTTCGGTCTCCTTGAGAACCGCCGCCGGCTCATGCCGGTCAAGAAACGGTTGCAGTTCATCAAGCATATCGGTTGACAGTTGAGTCAACGTCGAACGCGCGCCCTCTAACCACGGCTGGAGGGCGAAAGCACAAAAGATTACCGCAAAGGGTGGCCAGTATTCCGCGATTCTCCTCCAGCGCGCCATCATGAGCATTAGCACTGTCGCGAACACCAGCAGAAACAGCGAGTGGTGAGTTCGCTTTCGGTCTGACGGATCGAAGGCAAGGTAACCAACGACCATCGCGGTGCAGGCAACGACGGAGTTACCAAAGAATTCCCAGGAGTTGTAGGGGTACCATTCCTGGCCGACTTTGGTGGAAAAATCCGAAACTTTTACCTTGACCTTCAAGTGTTCATACAAAAGGTGAAGATTGGTGGGGAAGTAAGGATTAATAACTAACGCGGCCGTTGTGCCGGCGAGAACCCAGACGATTGGTCGCCACTCAAAGCGCCGGTCCGTCCAACCAATAACTGCCGTCCAAATGAAGACCGCGAGAACCAGCAACACAAACATGTCGTAGGTTTCCGCAAAGATGAAGCTCAGCGGAAGCAGTGGCCAATATTTCCTGGTGAAGAGCAGATGAATTCCGATGATGAGATAGATGATCGCGAAGGGCGGGGCCTTAGCCATGTTGAGCCGGTAAAGAAAGGGGGACGAACAGGCAAGCAACGCCAGCAGCCAGACCAGCGAGTAACGAATTCGGTGTCGCACCAGCAGCCAATAACACGAGAAGACAGCCAGGCTCGCAAAGATAGTCGCAGAGATTTTGGCGCCCAGCCTGAGATCACCAAACCAGGTGAAGGGCATTTGAAAGAAGTGAAACAGCAGGTGGTGGTCTACGTAGTGTTTTGGATCGAGGGTAGTAAGCGGAAGCCAGCTAAAGGTTGGCGGAAAGTTATGGTTGCGCAGCGATTCCCAGAGCATGCGGCTCCACTTGATGTGGTAGTAGCCGTCGAAATCTCCGCAGCAAATGGCTGAAGTTGAAAATTGAAGTCGCCAGAATATTAAGCCAATAGCGATCGCAGCCGCGCCTAGTTGCACTGCGCGCAATGCAGATTCGGATTGAAAGAGTCCGGAAAGATAGCGGGAGGATTTCATTTACCGCCCAACTGTTTTGTGACCAGTGCGGTTAATCTCACAGTTGTTCGATAAGTTCGAGAAAGGCGCGCGGATCAATCGGCTTGGTAACATGTTCACTGAATCCGGCGGTCAACGAGCGATTCCGATCATCAAACATTGAATAGCCAGTCACAGCCACCAGCGGCACCGTTTCATAACCAGGCAACAGCCGGATCGCTTTGGCGAGTTCGTAGCCATTCATTTCAGGCATGCCGATATCGGAAATGACCACATCGAACTGGTGCTCGCGCGCCAGAGCAATCGCCTCCGGCGCGCTGGAGGCGGTGGAAACTTCATACCCGGCGTGCGTCATCAACACCGAAAGCATTTCGGTTACGTCAGCAACATCATCAACGACCAGTGCCCAGCGATGGGCTTCGGATTCCGTCCGTGACGCCTGCGCGTCCGGCGACGGCCCCGGGGATTCCGGCACCTGAGAAGGTAAAAACTGACTTGAGAGTTGCAGGGACAATACGTCAAGAGCGGCAGCCGGGATAAAGTTTGACTCGATCATCATGACCTTCCGCATGACCTTCCGCTGTTAATAATTTTTGGGGGAACTTAATGTAGCTGAAAGGGGAATCTGTGTCTAGGAGCTATATTTACCCGGTCAAGTTATTTGCTGGGACCGGTCAAGTGACTTGCTGGGTCCGGTCAAGTGACTTGCTGGGACCGCGGGCGTCCCGCCCGCATCGGTAACCCTGCGGTCAAGATCATAAGTCTCATTCAAGTTCAGACTCTTTGGCATTCAACGAGGGCGGGCGGGACGCCCGCGGTCCCAGCAAATCACTTGACCGGACCCAGCAAATCATTTGACCGCGCAGCAGCCAGCGCGTTCGAATTTGTGTTACGTTTTGCATAATGTACCCAGCCGGCAATCTCTTCATTCCAGTAGTGCACGGCCAGCTTGAGGCGATCCTCAAGGAACCGCGCAACGGCTCACGCTCGGGAGTTGCGCTTGTGCTTCATCCGCACCCACTCGGGGGCGGCACCATGCACAACAAGGTCGTGTTTCGCGCGGCGAGCGCACTCAACGAAGCGGGTTTGCTTGTGCTGCGAATAAATTTTCGCGGCGTAGGGCAAAGCACAGGAATCCATGATGAAGGACGTGGTGAACTCGAAGATGTGCGCGCCGGCATCGAATACCTGGTAACAACTTATCCGCGAGAACCCATCACACTTTGCGGCTTCTCATTTGGCGCGCGAGTAGGCCTCGAAGTTGGAATCACAAATGATCGCGTCCAGCAAATGATTAGCATCGGGACGCCGGTGGACAAATACGACTTTGGCTTCCTCGAGTCGTGTAACAAGCCACTTCTCCTGGTTCATGGAGAGCACGATGAATTCGGCAGCGTCCCACGGGTGCAGCAGTTAGTGAGTTCAATACAGCGTCACAACGCGCGTGTTGAGTTGCATGTCATCGAGGGAGCTGGACATTTCTTTGAAGGACAGCTTGATGAGCTGAAGCAGGTCATAACAAACTGGGCACGGCAACAGCTGGAGATTTAAGCACATGCGAGCGATCCTACGCAGATTCGTACCTCTCGTTTTATTGTTCAGTTGCGCATCAGCTGGCGTCATGGCGCAAAAAATTACGAAAGAAACGATTGTCTCTGAAGGCAAAAAACGGACTTACTATCTTTACGTCCCCAAGTCCATTTTGCGCGGACTGGTGATATTGAAGCGAGGGGAAGCTGAGGCGGCACGGAGGATTTTGATCGAGGCTTTAAACTCAATCCCGGCCTTCATGCCGAATTTGATCCGATGATCGAACAACTTCAGCCGACTAAAAAGCCCTAAATCACAGGAGGCTAGTCGGCCGGCGGCTTTGCTGCGCCGTCTTCCTCCGTGCAGGAAGTGACAGAAATGAAAGCCCTTGGCGGGTTCGTGTCGCGCCGCCGAAATTTGATGACAGTGAAGGCAATTACAACGACAACTGCTACGGCGAAGCCTACAAGTAACTTACGTCCCTGGTCGCCGAACTCGAGACCGATTGAATCCTGGAGGAGAATTGCCAGCGATCCAGGAAAATAGAGCGCGAACGTGAGCATGGCTATCCGACCTTTCGTTTTTGCGGACGGAACGCAGCCAGCTCAAACTTAGACACGCCTCTCTCGCTTTTGTTCCTGGTGTTAGTCTATCTGCCATGATCCAAGGGTTGTCGTTGAGTCTTACTATCTACATCGGCTTTGCACAAGAAAGGCGTCTCTAAGTCCGCTTTAGCGGACGACTGATAGTAGCCCAGCGATTCATCGCTGGGCTTGGCAGTAGCCGCGAGATGAAAGTCCGTAAAGCGGACGGCTGAAAAGAGTGGGATCTGGTAGTTATCATTCAGCCGTCCGCTTCACGGACTCCCAATTCTTCAGCTCTTATCCCCAGCAGTGAACTGCTGGGCTACTATCATTCGTCCGCTTTGCGGACTAATTAAACTTTTTTGTCCAAAGGCTTTACCATTCACCTTCATTAAGGACATAACCAATGACCTCTTACCGCGACCCGGCAATTCGAATTACACTTCTGCCTCGTGATACCAATTCGGCGGGCACAATCTTTGGCGGTGTGATTCTCAGTTACATTGATATGGCTGGCGCTATCGAAGCCCACCGGCACACCGGGATGGATCGGTTCGTTACTGTAGCGATGCGCGAGGTTATCTTCCACAAGCCGGTCTTCGTCGGCGACCTCGTTAGCTTTTATGCAGAGACAGTAAACGTAGGAAACACTTCGATAACGATTCGTGTGATTGTGGAAACCGAAAGAATTGGATTAAAAGCGGAGCAGGTCAGGGTAACTGAAGCTGAAGTTGTTTACGTGGCGGTCGATGAGCACCGCGTGAAGACTAGAATTAAGGTGAGAGAGTAGCTTAAGCGGAAGCAACGCCAAGGAATGGATTCACAACCTTCACGCCGTCATAATATTGACCGTGATTGAGATCTTCGCTGTAGAGAGTATCGCAGCCCAGCCGTCGTGCCGCGATAATGATGGCGGCATCCCAGTAGGAAAGACGATATCGAACTGCTAGAGCGACGGCCTCCAGAACCAGATCCCGAGTGACCGGCAAAACGGGAAAGGGACTTAGCGCTTCCAGGATCAGCACAGCCTCATCGTGCGTGATCTTGAGTCGCTCTTTACGCACCGCTGCATAGTAAAACTCCTGCATTACCTGCGCCGAAAAACCAATATCAGCCTGCGCCAGCACTTGTCGAGCGATAGCCCTCTTCGCCTGGTCCTCATTAGCTCCCGATCCAGCATAGAGCAGGACGTTAGTGTCGATGAAGTACTGGGCGGTCATGAAGTTCTTCACGCGAGAGGGGACGGATAGGCTCGGTGTTGCGTCCTTTGTCCAGAGCAGAGAAGAGGTTGTTGATGTCGTGAGAGTTGGGCTGAGCGCTGTCGGTCGCGGACTCTACCAATTCTTCAACCAGGGCACTCACCGAAATTTTTCGGGCTTTGGCAATGTCTTCGGCACGCCGATATGCGTCATCATCAATTTTTAGAACTATCTCTTTCATAGATTCAAATTAACTGCGAAAGGTGGGCGCGTCAAGGTTCACCGTCGCTGTCTCAGGCGATCCATTCAAGCTATTCGCAAAACGGGAAGAACCGTGTTCGCAATGAAGATTGGTGTGATTCATGAGGCGAGGGAGTAGTTTTGGGAGTCACTTTAGTAGGGGGCTTAACCCTGCGCGGGCGGCCTCGATTAGTTGTTGACAACCCCGAACTGCGCGCCAAGCCCGATCAAGCGCTTGACCAACTGTGTTAGGAAGCGCCGAACTGTTAATCGCACCTGTGACAAGCTGGTTAGCGCGATTCATGTGTAGGTACGCACGAGTAACCGCTTGCCTTTCATCGATAGGCAAGGCAGACAACGCGCCATCCTGTAAGGCTCTATCGAATTCTACCTCTCTAAAGAGGGTGCCCATCGAATCTATCGTTGGAGTGCCCTGGGCAATCGCAAGATTGACCTCAAGTTCATCCTTCAGTCCCGACAACCTGCGAACTGGAACCAGAATCCGCAAAAGGTCGGCGCGGGTGGCTGCTCTAAGCGCTGTACCTTCTCGCCATGGCACTACAAACTGCGGATAACTACCTCTCGTATACTCGACGACAAAAGGAGCGCCTTGCTCAGTTTCGAAATAAAGACCGACCACGGTGTCGCTGCCAAATCTTACATTGGCATCGATAAGCAGACGCGGAGCAAAGCCGTCGAAGTGTGCCTCGACAGACGCATACCAGTTTGTAAGCTCGACAGGATCAGCGTTGGTCAGCTTGCGACTCTTCTCGTCAACTCCAATCAGCCACAAAATAGGCGTGCCCCTAGCGGCATTCGCATGTGCCGCCAGCCGATCTGCTGCTTTACGCGGCTCTGGCCAAGACGATTTCAGCTCAATTTTCGAGTCTTCGATCCGCTGATTCGCCAAGACAGTTTCAACGATTTCTCGCGTCCAAACTTCGACTCCCTGGTGGGTCAAAAAGGTCTCCTCATTATTAATTCAACAGCGCCTGCATGCGGTGCAGTCCTGCCGCAGCCTCAGTGAAGCCCGGCTGTTGTTCGAGCGCTTTGCCATAGTGCCGGGCGGCTTCGATGTACTTCTTTCGCATCTCGTAAATGCGTCCAAGATTAAAATGCGGAAATGCGTAGGATTCATAACGCGGCGCATAGAGAGCGCGTTTGAACCAGCGCACGCTGCTGTAGTTATCGCCCTTGGCTAAAAGGTAACTGCCAATATCGTTGTAAGGATTGCCGAGCGTTTCGTCGACGCGAATTGCTTCGAGGCACTCTTCAATCGCTTCATCGTAGCGATTCTGAAAACTATAAACCCAACCGAGAAATGTGTGCGCTTCGGCGGTCGGATAGGTTTCGATCGAGCGCTTGTAAAGCTCAATCGCTTCTTCGTAGTTCTCCGCCAACTGGGCCTGGTAGGCCTCCTGGAAAAGCTGCTTGGCTTCATACTTCGCGGCCGGCGAAGCATCATCCTCGTAATCGTCGTCGATCATTTCTTATTTACGGGCAATCGCTCTTCGGTTTCTGGTTCTGATCCAGACGCTTGATACGCCCGTCAGTTTTTGGGGCAATAACTTTTTTGGCAACAACCGCCGCCTGCAGAACGTCGGAATCAAACTGTGCTCGTTCTCGCGGAATAAGCAGACGCGCCGTCTTCAACATCGCGTAGCCGTCGCCGCCATCAATGGCTACGTAATCGCTTGCGGCGAGCGTGTACATTTTCTTCTCGTCCAGCGGCTTACCGTTAACGGACAGATCTACAATCCGCGAACCCGGCGGACGTCGCGCATCAAAAGTGAACCTGATACCGGACACCTGCGGAAAACGGCCGGGCTCAGCATCCTCAGCACTGCGGGCCACGCCGTGCTCCAGCGCTTCGCGCAAGGTTTTGCCGCTCACTTCCACCTTTACCACTTTGTTCTTGAACGGCAGGATCGACAAGATGTCCCTTCTGGTTAACGGACCGGCCGCGATTATCTCGTCGGCGCGAATGGAACCGCCGTTCATCAAAGCAACGTCAGCCGCAGTCGAGGCGCGAAAGGCATCGGCAATCAGATCACCGACGTTTGTTTCCTGATTTCGTCCCGCTGCGCTTCTGGCGTCGAGTTCAACGCTGCTGCGACCGACAACCCGGGAAAGTTCTTTTATTAGTGAACCATATTTGCGATTGAGGACCGCGAACTGCGGATCTTCCGGCGTCTTGCTGGTGACGGGAATTATCTTCCAATCGATGCTCTCGACAGCGCCGCTGTTCTTCGAGATGTTCAGATCGATTTGTCCTAACTCACGCGCGTCGGCGGTCATCTTAAAAATAGGCGCGCCCCCGGCACTTGATTCCAGCAAGGTGTGCTCATGACCGCCGATGATTACGTCCACGCCGGAACAGCGCGCCACTTCTTTGTCTTCACTCATTGAGAGATGCGTCAAGGCGACTACGGTCTTTATACCGCTGGCGTGAATCTCCTTGACCATTTTTCTCGCCGTCTCGCAGGGACTGAGAAACTCGACATCCGGACCGGGTCGCGAGGTAATCTTTGTTTCCTCAAGCGTCAGTCCGAAAATCGCCACCTTTACACCGTCAAACTCGCGAACCGCATACGGCTGTGTATCGCCAAAGGGTTTGCCGGTTTTTTTGTCAATCACATTGGCAGCGAGCCACTTGAATTTGGATTCCTGCATTCGTTGCCGCAACACGTCTGGACCAAAGTCGAACTCATGATTACCTAAGGTCGAGTAATCTAGTTGGGCCAGGTTCCAGGCGTCGATCATCTGCGCACCTTTGTAGGTAATGGACTCAACTGAAGGTGAAATCGTGTCGCCGGACAGCAGAAAAAGTGTATTGGGTGATTCCTTCTCGATCGCCTTCTTTAGTGTCAGCAAACGAGCCAATCCCCCACGAGTGCCCTGATCAACCGGAGCGAATTGGTAGACATCATTAACCTGCAGCAGAGTTACGCGTACAGTGCAATCAGGCTTTTGCTGCGCTGCTAACGACATGACGGCAACGAGGAAAATCGTGACAGTCAGCACAAACCTGCGCGGGTCTAGTCTTGCAATTCTCATTTGATTCTCTCCAACTATCATCGTGGCAAGTCGCTGAATTATACTCGGCTCATTAGGACGAAGCGAAAGCGATGAGTGTGGCCTGGATTAGTTTTCCAGAGCAACTCCCTTTTCTTATGCCAACGGAAGACACAGTATTTCTAACAGGCTTTCCTGGTTTCATCGCCAGTCGATTGTTGCGGCGACTTGCCCGGGACGGCGGACGTTTCCTTTTGCTCGTGCAGCCGGAATTCCTAGAGCGTGCACAAAAAGAGCTGGTAAGCATTGCACAGCAAGCCGGCAGATCAAGTTCTGATTTTAAGATATTGTCAGGGGACATTACAGAACCCAATCTCGGACTGTCGCCGGCAGATTTAGAAACCGCCCGCGCTGAGTCAACCATTGTCTTTCATCTGGCAGCAATATATGACCTCGCGGTTGCTCGCGGTCTGGCCTTACGGGTAAACGTCGAGGGCACGCGCAGCGTTAATGAGTTTGCACGCTCGCTGCCTCGTCTGCATCACTATCATTACGTTTCTACCTGCTATGTCGCCGGAAAACGGACTGGCCGGATTCTGGAGAATGAACTGCAACATGAAGCGGGCTTTCGCAACTATTACGAAGAAACAAAGCATCTGGCGGAAATTGAGGTCGAGGCACTAAAGGCAGAATTGCCAATCACCATTCATCGTCCGGCGGTGGTTTGTGGCGACTCGCGCACGGGGGAGACGGCCAAGTATGACGGCATTTATTACTTGATCTTTTATTTGCTGAAATGGCCATCTGTGCTTTCCGCCCTGAATATCGGCAACAGCGAGGTGGCCTTGAATCTAGTCCCAGTCGATTTCGTCGTCGATGCCATGTCGATTCTCGCACGGGACCCGCTCGCCATTGGCAAGACGGTTCAACTTGCCGATCCCGAACCGTTATCGACGCGCAAGCTTTTTGATTCCATCTCCCGCCGCATCTCTGGCAGGGAATCGCGTCTCACCGTACCTGCCCCTTTGGTTCACACCTCACTAATGTTGCCTCTGGCGCCGCAGATTACCGGCTTGCCGCATTCCGCCGTTCCCTATTTCTTTCTAAAGCAGACTTATGACACGAGCCAGTCCACCGCGTTACTCAAACCTCACGGCGTCGCCTGCCCGCCATTCGAGAGTTATGTAAAGACGATAGTCGATTACGCTGCCAGCCATCCAAAGTTGTGAGCGCGCTTAACCGCCGGTAGACTTAATTCGAAATAGCCACTGCGTTCTCTGTGTCGGGTAATACCCCAAAGTCCTATCACCTGAGACACGAAATTAGGCCATTACCCAGTCGTTTTTGCCCCATTTGACAAATAATTAGACTTAGTCTAAATATATAAGCGTGCCAAGAGAGACCGGAAATCTAAAGACTGAAGAAAAACTAACACGCCAGCGCGACGCGGTGCTTCAGGTCATTCGTGCGCGTGAAGATCACCCGACGGCGAATGAGATTTTCCAGGCGGCGCGTCAGCACTTGCCGACGATAAGTTATGCCACCGTCTATAACTCGCTCCGCTTCCTAAAAGAAGCCGGACTGGTACACGAGATCAAGTTTGGCGATGGCGCCAGTCGTTACGATCGCGAAACCGATCGGCACGACCACGCCATCTGCAACGATTGTGGGAAGTTAGTCGATTTCGACCTTCCTCAGGCGGCCGACCTGATGCAGGCAGCCGCGCGAAAGTCGAAATTTCAACCCGCGTCGGTTCATCTGACGCTAAGAGGAACATGTCCTGAATGCCGCAAGGCATAACGGTCAGTAAGTAGATCTTAAACTCGAAAATCATTAACCAAACATTGGAGGATTCATGACAGCGACAGCGACAGCAACAGCAACTGAGCAGGCGATGGTGGGCCAGCCTACGCCGAATTTTGATATGGCCTCGACCAAGAACATCGAGAAACTAAACGAAGGCGTGAAGCTTGAAGACTATAAGGGCCGGTGGCTCGTCCTTTTGTTTTACCCGTTGGACTTTACTTTTGTGTGTCCTACCGAGTTGACCGCATTCAGCGATCGTTACGAAGAATTTCAGGGCATCGGCGCCGACATCATTGGCGTGTCGACTGATTCCGTGTTTTCGCATCGCGCCTGGATCAAGACGCCGCGCGACAAGGGTGGTGTAGAAGGATTGGTTTATCCGCTCGCCGCTGACGCAACCAAGAATGTGTCGCGCGACTATGGCGTGCTGATCGAGGACCGAGGCATTGCGCTTCGCGGACTTTTCATTATCGATCCCGAAGGCATTCTTCGTTATAAAGTCGTGCACGACCTGAACATCGGACGCTCGGCTGAAGAGACGCTGCGAGTGATTCAGGCACTGCAAACCGGCGGTCTATGCCAGGCGGAGTGGAAGCCCGGTCAGAAGACGCTTAACGGGTAAGGAGGACGGAAGACGGAGGACCGGCGACCGCGGGCAGCGTTGCTCTAACCGGTCTCCGGTCGTCGGTCAGTAAGAACATGGGAATGAGAATTGGAACAGAAATGCCGCGGCTAGACGGCGCGACGGAATGGCTTGGCGGCACCCAGGCCCACGCGGAAATGGAAGCGAAGGGCCATCCGACGCTGGTTCATTTTTGGTCGATGAGTTGTGGAATGTGCAAAGAGAACATGCCACGCCTTGCTGAGTGGCGCGAAGGTTTGAAGGACCAAGGGCTGCGGGTGATCGCGGTTCACATGCCGCGCTACGAAACAGACACAGACGTTGAGGGTGTGCGTGCTGCTATTGCGGCTAACTCAATCATAGAGCCCTGCGCGATTGATAACGAACACAAGCTCAAGGATGCGTTCCAGAACGATCAAGGCTACGTGCCGGCATATTATCTTTTCGATGGTGAAGGGAAGTTGCGCAGCTTTGCAGCCGGAGAGCGCGGCCTGGACTTACTTAAGTCAACTCTCGACCGCGTATTGGCCGCGCACAACAAAGACCGCGAAGTTGTCACCCAGACGTCGTAGTAGTAAGGCCGGACCTACCTCGTCAGAGCGGTTGAAAACTGGCCCGCGATCAGCAGGAGCAGATAGATGCTCAGCGCCGCGGAGCCGATGGCTAATCCTGCCAGTACAAAAATCATCAATCCTACAAACAGCCAGTCGCTGAGCCGGCCCTTGCGTGCTTCACTTGCGGATACGGTCGCGCGCTTGCTGAGCAGGGCAACGTTCATCTGGTTGGATTTCCAGAACGCGTCGAAGAAGTCGCCAACGAAGGGGATCGATCCCACCAGGTAGTCGATGCCTATATTCAAGCCCATGCGCAATAGCGTGACTTTTGGAACTCGATAACGAACCGCCGAAGCCAGAATGTAGAACGACACCATCGAGGTGACAGTGTCCCCGAAACCAGGGATAAGGCCGACCAGCGCATCCAATCCAAAGCGCCAATTGACACCCGGAATCCGGATCAGGTCGTCCATCAACCAACTCAAACGATCAAGACTCTCGTCAATCTTGACTGCTTGTCTCGAAGTTTCGGGAGTTTGATTGAGGAGTTCTCGGCGTTCCAGTTTGTAGGGACTTGTCATCGTGTTCACCCTAAATCCTTGTTTTCTCGGCCATGATCATCGTATTCGAGTCATCTGTTGCCAGAAGAATTTTCCCACCCGCGCAAAAGCGCCAAGCGGATTCCGGTCGCCGCGCTGTTGGTTTGGCTTGGAAGGCAAACCGAGGGAGGTCGCCAGTTCCTGATCGGGTTTGGCGATGTCCTCGTCACCGCGGCGGCTGGCCAACCAGCGGTTGAAAGTACGCGCCACGCCGCGCCTTTGTTCCAGCGGGGCTTCCGCGATAAGGGCGCCACGAAGATCGTCAAGCTCGGCGATCTCCAGCACGTTTGTCCGGTAATAGTTTCTAAAAGCTTTCAGTAACTTTTCTTCGCCCAGCAGCCGTTGCAACTCAACAAACATTAGTGTGCCTTTGGTGGTAACTACCGCTGCATATTGAAACGTGTTGCGATAATCACGCGACGGCCGATTCGCATCCATGTCTTCGCCACCAAACGTTCGGTATAAACGGTAGACGCCTTGTAGCTGGTCTTCCAAAATCAGCGCGGCCTTCTGCTCGCCATAGATTTCCCGGAAGTACAGCAACGCCGACCAACTGGCCATCGCTTCATCGAGCACCGGTTCGCGTGCCGGATCGTTACCGACGGCCCGGCCCCACCACTCGTGAGCGGTTAGATGGGCCACGCTCCATTCCAGACTCTCTTCTACGGAAGGGCGTTGCTCGCGAATAATCTCGGGAAGATTTCGCATCGCCGGCGAGTCGAAGTCGACGTAGTAGGCGCTCGCGATTACTTCAAGTCCGGAAAACTCTTTGCTTCCCAACCCGGCAACCAGCGGAGCTTCAGCAATGTTGATATTTTTGATCGGCAGCGGTCCAAATTTGGAGGTAAAAATCCGCAAAGAGTCTTCAGCCATTGCCAGCACACGTTTTCCAATTCGCTCGTGCTCGGAAATGAATATTGATCTTACGGTCGTGTCGCCAATTTGAGATTGTTCAGACCGTAGGTTGCGGCCGGCAATAATCGCGAAGTCCCGCAAAGTTGGTGCAGAGAAGAGAAGCGACTTCCCATTATCCGCCTTTTGCTCTCCGGCTGAGGTGAAGACAACTACGCCAGGCGCCGCCTCTATTTTGACTTCGTAATCCGCGGTTTCGTTGAAGATTATGTCGCCAACGCTCGGCTCAAGTTTTCGCTGCCACTCATCGCCATCGTGAACGGCGAGCACTGGATAGGAAGTGCCCAGCAGCATGATGCCGCGGCAATGGAAGTTCAAATCGCGCGGCCGTCGCATTTCACGATCCCCGCGCAGTGCAGCGCTGACTTGCTTAACGACGTGGGCAGTCAGACCAGTTTCATCCGGATCAACTTCCGGCACATTTCCTTTGAAACCGATGATCACCTCGGCCGAATTTCCCGGCGCTACTTGTTCGCGCAGGTTGACCCGCAAGGTTGCGCCCTGGTCGTCGATTGAATAAGGCAACGGCGTCCTGTCTATCGCGGAGCGAACTTCGGTAATCTCAATACGAGGCTCTTCGATTTCTCCGCTTTGCGGGCCGGCGTTGACACCAGTCGGTCCCAGATCCGGACGAAGATTGGAATAGAGATGAAAGTAGAGGATCGTGCTGGCGCGGTCACCGTGATTGACCCAGACTACTCGCTCGGAACCGCTGTAAGACAGAGCGTCGAAATCGAGTTTCAGTTGAATCTGATAACGATGTCGTTTGATTTCCGTTGCCTGGCTCGACTGCGTTTGGGCGGCAGTTTCCAGCGACAGCACCACTGCGCAAAAGCACATCAGAACCGGAAGCGACCGGGTTAAGTTTGCCAATTGATTTTGAAAACGAATCATTCGACTACTCTTATTCAGCGGCGCCCGAACCCGCGCGGCGTGGTCTCCGTTATTGCAACCGAACGGATAACGTCGCCGCGAACGATATTGTCAACAACGTCCATGCCGGTCACAACGTTACCAAACACTGTATACCCGCCATCGAGATGCGGTTGCGGTGAATGGGTGACGAACCACTGCGATCCGCCGGTATCTTTACCGGACAGCGCCATCCCGACCGCCCCGCGTTTGTAGGTCGCTTCATTTATCTCGCAGCGAATCTGATAGCCGGGGCCGCCGTTACCATCGCCGCGCGGATCACCGTCCTGAATAACAAAATTTGGGACCACGCGATGAATTGTGATGCCATTGAAGTAACGGCGCTTGGCGAGTTGGATGAAATTGTCGACGGTCATTGGCGCTTCTTCCGGCAACAACTCAATCGTAAAGTTACCTTTGGTGGTTGTTACGATGGCGCTGAATCGTTTGCCGATACGGGCGAACGCCCGCTCGTAGTCTGCAGCAGCGTTGCGAGTTCCCACGATGCCGATGCGCGAGGAAAAATCACCGGCGCCATTGGCTTTCAAAACGGCTACCGCTTTTCGGCGGATCAGATGGTCGTTTGAATTGAGTGCGGTCTTAACCGCCTCATTCGCTTTGGCACTCTTCTGTTTCCCAAGTGCATCCAGAATAGCAAGCGCCGCATCGTTAAGGTGCGCGTCCGCCAGCGCTGGCGGCAACGCTGCGATCAAGGCGCGCGCGTTTGTTTCATCAGGTGGCAGGCCGCCCAATAACTCAGCCGCAGTCGCCCGTATGACGACATCGGACTCCCCGAGATGCTTCCGCGCGAGTTCCGCCAGATCATTGGTTTTGAATGCAGCGAACGCTTGCAGCACGTCAGGAATAGCATATTCAGAATGGACGACGACCAGAGTATTGATATTGATACCGGAGTTGCGATAGTCGAGCATTGCGCGCAAAAGATCTTCGGCTTGAGCTTTTTGCGATTTGCTTTGGCTAGCTGAAATTTCGCCTAGTCCCTGGGCGATGCTTGAAGCGGCCCGCCAATTCAGCAAGAGCGTTTCCTGAACCATTCGTTTGGTAAGCGGCCCTTCACCGAACTGGTTGAGATAAGCGGCTGGGTGAACTCTGGCGAAGGCTATCTCCACTTCGGGAGCGGCGGGTCCGGTAACGGGGCGGACGTTTCGTAACCAGTTAGTAACCCTTTCGTCGCTTGAATCCTGCCTCATTCGGCCCAGCGTGGAGGCAATCTCGAGCAACTCATTTGCTTCCGCGGGAAGCCCGGCCGACGAAGATTTCTTTCTTGCTGAGGTTGCAGTTGCGAGCAGTGTTATTCCACGTTCGAGCAGTGGAGAGGTTGCCCGCGCATCCTTCAAAGTTGCCAGGGCCCTAATGGCGCTGACGCGCACGCGAGCGTCTTGATCTTTCAGCGCCCGATCCAACAAATCGGTGTAAGCGCTCTTGTCTTCAGTGGCGCCAAGTACACGTGCGGCGTTTGCACGCACGACCGCATCGGGATCACTCAGGAGAAGTTTTCGCAGCTCATCGTTTCCATCTTTCAATTTGAGCCGCGCCAACGTGTTTGCAGCGTCGGCGCGAATGCGCGGATCTGAATAGTGCAAGAACTCAGTCACGACGGGGCCGGTGTTATCAGGTTTGGCCCGAAGAACAGCAGTCAAACCAAGCAGCATCGTCAAGGTATCGGGGGCGGAGCGCCGGCGGGCCTCGAAGTTCAAGGCCTCCAGTACAACTGCGCCGAGGTCGTGGGCGCGGGTCGCCTGCTCTTTTGGCAAAGCTGCGGTGATTTTCCCCAGTGCTTCGACTGCTCGCGAACGCAGTGAAGAATCATGAGTGTCTCTCAATACTGCGACCAGCGCGTCTGCTCCCAGCGGCGATTCAATCTCTCCGAGCGCAAACGCGGCCATAGCTCGAACTTCCGGCTCATCATCTCTTTGTAGCAAAGGAATCAGACCGGCCACAGCTTGCTCGTCGCCGATGCGTCCGGCTGCCAGCGCGGCGCGCGCGCGCACATTCGCGTTCCGGGCTTTAAGCAGATCGCTCAAGTCGTTATCCCAACGCCGTTCGTCCTCAGCACGCACAATTTGCAACCACAGAATTCGAGACACCGGCTCGCCGGAGGTCGGGTTCTGCAATCTCCGGCCATGAGTCTGCGAAAGGGCATTTGCCACCAAAAAAAGCAGCAAGGCGCAGGCGGTTAATGTCCGCATGCCGGAGAGCGACAGTAGGCGGTCAGTTTTGACGGTAAGATTCATCAGCGCATGCTTTCGTCGCTGGCAGCGAGATCGAAGAAGGCACTCTTGCTTTTGGTTCCTGGGATTTGCTCTTCATGTATCAGGCAGGCGGCTCAATTATGTCAAGGTGCTGGGGCGCGGCAATGAGACTGCTTAAAAATAAAAGCGCCTCATCCCTTTTCAAGGACGAGGCGCCAAAAAGCCCGCTAGCCGCAGTCTTAGCTGGCGACGCTCGAGACGTTCGCAATCTCCGTAGACTCGGGACTGCCGTCAGCGCTGATTGATTTCATACTCGTGGTATCAAGCGGCTGATCATCGCGCCCATTACTCTTGCTCTTGCCGGTGGTCATTTTGATCATCTTGCAGCTACCTTCAAAAAGGGCGCCCGGCTCGATCATCAATGAAGCAGTTTGAATGTTGCCATTCAGTTTGGCCGCGCGTCCGAGTTCGAGACGTTGCGTCGCGATGATGTCGCCATTGACGGTGCCATGAACGATCGCTACGGCTACTTCGATATTGGCATCGACCTTACCATTCGCTCCCACAATAAGCGTCCCGCTGGTGGAATTGATGCGGCCGGACAGGTGCCCATCAACTCGCATCATCGCTTTGAAGTTGGCTTCTCCTGTCACTATCGTGCCGCTGCCAACAAAACCGCTGAGATTGCCTTCCTTGATTTCGCGCGCCAGGGTTTCGCTTTCTGTCATTGCCTTGGGCGAGGCCGGAGCGTATTCCGCGGGTGCCTTTACTTCCGGCGCTGCCGGTTGATATGAACTGTACGTTCTGGGGCTGGTATACGCTGACGCGTCCTGTTTTTCCGGGGAAACTTCATTATCCGCCGAGTCTTTTGGATTCTTTCCTATCCTAAGCATGTGTAAACCTCCGTAGTTTGGGGGCCGCGGGATTAAGTCACAGGTGCCATCGGAGACGGTAGAGTAACAAAAGACGCGCGTGCCTGTTTTTTGGAATGGTCAGCCTTGACGACTGCTCTGATTAGTCAACCGCCCAGAAGCGGGGAAAACATAATAGACAAACTAACCTTTCGGTGTCTAGCTCTGCAATGCAAATGTAACAGGGTGAAAAGCTTCTTCTTCACGCTTGTAACTTCGATCAGTTTTCAGCCAGATGCGGAGCGCTCAGGCGCCTGCGGCAGCTGCCAGGTGTTCGAACCAGTGAGACTTTTTTCGTTGGGGCGGCTCAGCAACTTCGCGGGGATTTTCCGGAGCGCTTAACAAACATTCACCATCAAAAACTGCCCCCAGCCTTACCGAAAGCGCGCGTGTTTGGATCTGACCTGTAACCCGGGCCTCACTTTCGAGAACCACGCTCTCAGTCGCCGTAATATTTCCGGTGACCCAGCCGTTGATCACCGCAGCCCTAACATTAACGTCAGCCTCTATGCGTCCTCGCTTTGTCAGCACCAGCGTGCCTTCGGGTGAACTCATATTTCCCATTGAGTAACCGTCGAAGTGCAACACGCCTTCAAAGGCAATTTCGCAATTTGAACCAGGAAAGGAACCGATGTAGATTTCGGAGTCTTCAGCTTTTTCAGCCTCCGTTTCACGAGCGAATGGGTTCCGGGCTGCCTCAAGGTCCTGCAACCAGCGATCGAAGGACCGGCCTATACCAAACGGATCCGTAGCCGCAAGACTATCGTTGGTATCGCCGCCCAGCTCAGTGGACTCTGCGAGAGTGGTCATTGGTTGTCGGATTCCCCTTCTTAATGTCCCAAGCCGAGTCGTCAAGGACAATTCGGCCTTTTGAAACCCGGGAATTTCTTCAATTGTGGGAGCGATCAACCGTCCCTGCGTAGTGGGGTGATGAAAAAAAACTCAGGGACCAAAACCTTGGAGGCCCAGAACGTAACATAGCAGCCCCGGATACTACAAGCGCTTTTAGACCAGCGGACTTATTTGGTTGTTTGCGCGTTTACAGCTGCTTACCAGCCAGACAGTATTCTTCATTTTCCACTTTGAATACTTGCCGCCAGGACGTCGTTTAGCGCACAGATGGTGACCTTCTTTGGCGCCGAGGGCAGCTTGATGTTCGTAATATCAACCGAACTATTCCCAAGGAGAGTAGCTGCGCCTAATCTGATCCAGCCCTTGCCGAGATCAACGTATAGGGGAACCAGCATGACGAAGTCATTTGAGACGCCACTTTGAGTAATCTTGCCGGAAATTGAGTTGTCGCTGTTCACCTGATAATCGAATCGATAACTGGGCATTTCAGTTCCATAGACATACTCATTGAAGAACCAATCCATCTTCCCGGTGTGATCGACGTTCATCGCTGGCGTGATGTGCTTTTCAATAATGCTTTTGAAGTCTTCCGTGGAAACGTCTTTATTGAAATGGGTCTGAACGAAGTCTTTCATCATGGCCTGGAATTTCGCATCGCCGGAACGCTGGTCATACATCATCATCCGGATCATATGCAGGATGTAGGCGCCCTTTGGATAAACCAGGAATTGATAAGCGCCGCCGGTCTTGCCACTGTTCAAACGATAACCCTGCGTGACCGGGCCGACGGTGTATGGCTTACGTCCCTTCGTTGCCGGCCTGGCTTCGACAATCTGCGAGCGTTTATCTTCCCAGAAGTCGATGAACTTATTCACGTCTTTGCGTACATACCAAACGTAGAGCGAGGCAGAGAATTCGGCGAAGCCTTCGCTCATCCATTGGTCGCGATAGCTGTTCCAGCCAACTATGTGTCCCCACCATTGATGGGCAATTTCGTGCGGCGCGACGTAGCGCCAGAAATTGTCGGTGCCGCCGCTCACGCCCAGTAGTTGCGAGCGCTGAGTAGAATCCATAAAGGCTGTGTAAGGCATGAAGACGAGTGTGGGCCATGCCTGGCCAAAATTGAAGGCCGGTTGTTGAGTCATCGCAAGGCGAGTATAGGGAAGCTTGCCAAAGTAGAGGTTGTAAATACGCGTGGCATTCTGGGCGTCGCCGATGGCGGAGTCTGCCATCGCGGTCGTCGAGATCGATCCGAGGGTTGTCATTGTATTTATGCCGGCAGCCTCGGCCCGTTCGATCGCTAACTGCACCTGCCTTAGTTCGTCAGGAATCACTTCGTTGGCGTAAAACTCGATGTTGTAACCAGATTCCGGATCGGCAAACTCTTTCTTTTTGAACTTGCCATAATTGAATCCGGCAACGGCCAATTCAGTTGTACCGCTCGACCAATGGGCCACGGCCAAATCACCCTCTCGAGAGTCTGGCGCCGTTGGCGCGCCGGTACCGACGAAGGTCATACCCTTTGGATAACGGAAAGTGATTTCGAAGATGGCCCGATCACCAAACTGGGAACCGCCGTTATTGGGATACCAGGTTGAACGCGGGATAAGAATGAAATTCCCGCCGCCGGAGTCTCGCAAAGCGTCACCGCCGTCGTATTTGATCGTCAGCGAGTATGTTTTCCCCACCTCCAAAGATTGCGGCATGATTATTCCCAGATCGCTATCCTGATCTTTTGCTTCCTGGATAAAGTTCAGCTCTTTGCCCTGTTCATCTTGTACGCTACTAACTCGGAGTGAGCCGAAGAGGCTGAGCGGCACTACCCGCCCCGGAACCAGCGCGCGAAACGTGAGCCGATCGGTGGCAGTTATGTGGACCCCCTTTATCGTGCCTTCAATATCATGTTTGGTCAGGTCTATTAGCCGGTGATCCTCGGAACTGCTTGCCGTTCCTTTGGCATACTCGTCCAGCCGATGGAAGGCCGTCCAGAATCCTCCATCCGTTTCTCCATAGCTGAACAACAAAACTTCTTCAGGAGACACTTCGGGGATCCCCAGTGGGTTGAAGAGATACACGAGCTTGCTGAACCGCTTGCCGTTGATGAATGCCGTGAAAAAGCCCGGACGTTCCGGGGCATAAAGATCCCCCAGCACTCGCAACTCGCTATTGTCGCGAAGCTCCTTGCGCAAGAGCGTTTGATTGTCACGAAACTGGTCGCTCGCCTTGCTAGCCTGTGGCCCGCTATTTCCCATCGTTACCGCCGGAGAGTTCTTCACTTCATCAAAAGTCTTGTCTGTAAATCGCATCACGAGGGATGAGAACTGCTCAGTTATGGCAGGCTCGTTAGTAAATAGTTTCAGACTATTCTTCTCGTTCTGCGTTGGAGGAACTAACGAGAACTCGCCGTCACCGAAGAAGACGGCCCCGGTGTAGCGACCTTCTACCGGCGTCAGGAAATAGATCTCGCCACTGCGAAGGTTGAAAGCCGCGCCTTCTTTCTTAAGCGTTAAGTTATTGACAGTGGCGTAAGCCCCTGAAAAATCCTGAGCCGATTTTCCCTGCAACCGGAGTTGTTGATAAACGGGATCTGCATTCGCCTTGTTTCCGGCACCGACAACGCTTACGTTTGCTTCAACCGGAGCTATTTCCAGTCGCAAATTGAGCGGAACCGTAGCTCCGTCTTCGACTGCGACCGCCTCTTTGCGAGCGTCATTGAAACCTGGCGCAGATATCACGACGGTGTAGGTCCCGGCCGGCAATCCTTCGACTTTGTAGTGTCCCTCGTGGTCAGTTACTCCGGTAAACCTTTGCGGGTTGCCCTCAGTCGTAATTGTTACCGAGGCGCCGGCCACCGCGGCCCCTTTGGGGTCAGTAACTTTTCCTTCGATTCCGCCACCCGCGCTGTGGGCCACGATCATCGAGACCGTCAAGGTCGCGAGCAAAACAAGCAAGGGAGTGACACTTCTAGTTCTCTTACGCATATTTTCCTTTCGGGAATCCAGTCTGGACGGAGATCGAGGCTATAGCCAATCAATAAGCCATTATTGAGGGCGAAGCATGCGCAGTCAAGCCCCCGGCAATCACCTCTTCAGCGCCTAATTTGACCTCTTCGTGCTCTGGTGGTGAATAAACGTTTAAGGGAAACATTCACCATTGGGAAACAGATTAGGGAGGTTTCAAAGAGAAAACTGAAACCAGGTCACTTCGGCCATTTGTCACAAGCAAATTAGACGTGGCATCCTTGAAGGCATGTTCGCCGAGAATAAAATAAAGACGAAGCTGCTGCGCGCGGTTGGCAATGCTATCGAGGACTTCGGGATGATCGAAGACGGCGATCGCATAATGGTTTGTCTCTCCGGTGGTAAAGACAGCTATACCATGCTCGACTTGTTACTCGACTTGCAGCGGCGCGCGCCGGTAAGTTTTGATCTCCTGACGGTGAATCTGGATCAGAAACAACCGGGATTTCCGGCGGATGTATTGCCCGGCTATCTTCAAGCGCGTGGTGTTCCTTTTCGCGTAATCGAACGAGATACCTATTCCATCGTCAAGCGTTTGGTTCCCGAGGGCAAGACCTTTTGCTCGGTCTGTTCGCGTTTGCGGCGCGGAATTCTCTATAACCTGGCAGTTGAGGAAGGTTGTAACAAGATCGCGCTTGGCCATCATGCGGACGACATCATCACCACTTTCCTGTTGAATCTATTCTTTGTTGGATCATTGAAGGCGATGCCGCCGGTGCTGCGTTCAAACGACGGACGGAACACTGTCATTCGTCCCCTCGCTTACTGCCGCGAAACTGATATCGCCGCTTTTGCCGAGTCGCAGGCATTTCCGATAATTCCCTGTGACCTGTGCGGCTCTCAGCCAAACTTACAGCGCGCGCGTGTCATGCGCTTAATCACCGAACTGGAAAAAGATATTCCAAACATACGCAGCTCGATGCTGACCGCGCTCGGTAACGCGGTGCCTTCTCACCTTTTGGATCACAAGCTGTTTGATTTTAGGAGACTAAAAGCCACCACCGGTGATATTGAAGCCGAGCTCGATCTCGCAGTCGGGCACACAGATGTAGAGTTGAAGCCGGCCCTGGTTTCGATCATGTGATTGCTGGAGCCCGCGCGTGCAGGGTGTTGTCAATGAGCGCCTCTGGTTTGGCTCAAGTGATTGTTGGGACCGCGGGTGTCCCGCCCCGCTCTCGATGAATGCAAAAGAGGCTGACTTGAATGAGACTTGTGATCCTGGTCGCTGTGGCTACCTGATGCGGGCGGGACGCCCGCGGTCCCAGCAAGTCACTTGATCGGTCTCGGCAAATCAGGCGTGCCGCCCGCAAATGAGCGCCGCAGGCGCGAACCAGTGCCTTATGCCTACCGTAAAACAGAAACCGCTTGACCTGAGCGCCTTCCCGCCGGGAAGCGTGACCGAATTCTCCACACTTGTCTGTCTGGCCTGCACTTTCGACATCTTCACTACTCAACTCGGCCTGGCGCCGCGAACGGCATATTCCGAAATAAGAAAATACTCGCCAACAGTCGCCGAGTTGACCGCCTCGAAGGCCGCCCCGCCCTTCTTTGATTCGGAGGAAACGCGTCCACATTGTCCTTACTGCAATGCCGCTAAACGTTGGCATGCGCGCTTCGATACGTTTTGCATTGAGGGAGGAAAAACTACCGACGCTGCTCGCCGGCAACTGATTAAGTCTCTTCCGAAGAAGGACAATCAGGTTGAAGTCATCGAAGTAAAGAGCGACAAACGAACTGTTTTTTTCGACTGGCTCGATACCCTGCTCGGCAATTTGGATCTCGACGACGAGGCCTGGCTTTTGGAAACGGCGCGGGCTTACCTCGCGCGTCTGGAGCCAAAAACTGATTGGGCAGAGGTTTTCGCGGGACTGCGCACGATTCGCCGGTCGCAGCGACTGGAGACAGGATGGGAAAGGGACGGGTCGCGATTGTTTCTCGCGCCTGCGGTGTACAGCGAAGTAGTGATAATTCAGTATCTCGTCAGCCGCTCGCACGTCCATGGCGGCCGCACACTCGATGGCCGGCTGACCCTGCAGGATCTAATTCGGCGTCTAAGGTATAGCGGTTATCTTGAGGCGAAAGAAATTGTGGCGGGAGATCAGTTTGAAATCTTCGAGCAGCTAATTGAAAAACTCGCCGGCGGTTCAGGTAAGGTTAAGCGTTACTACATCGTCGACCGCCGGGATTTTCTCGAGAAAGTAAAAACAGTTTACGCGCACTATGCAGCGTGAGCGCTGTGAATCAGCATTGCGATGGCCGGTGATAACGATGCGTGATTGGCCGACGCCGGCCGATGCCAATCGCATTGCGCGAGATTATTAACGTCGGCGGCAACTGGCGCCGCTTGAATTCATTGGCTGGCGATTCAACGCGATTCAAAATGTCGAAGACCAGGCTGGCATCATTGCCCGCCGCGATGATCTCATCGGGGGTCGCCTTCAGCTCAAAATACATTTTCAGGACTGGATCAAGCTCGTCATAGGGTGGTAGCGACTGATCGTCAAACTGTCCCGGCGCCAATTCCGCCGACGGCCGCTTTTCGATAATCGCGTTAGGGATAATTTCACTACCGCGATTCAGCAGGCGCGCCAGCGAATAAACTTCCGTTTTCAGAACATCTCCAATCACTGCCAGTCCGCCGTTGGTGTCGCCGTAAAGGGTGCAATAACCCAGCGCGAGCTCCGATTTATTTCCAGTGGAAAGCAGCAAACGTCCCTCTGCGTTCGAAATTGTCATCAGAATATTTCCGCGCAGGCGCGATTGTAAGTTCTCAGTTGCATGAGAGCTGCCTGCCGCGCCTGTAGCGGCAACGGCCGGCAAATCCAGCTCCTTGAGCAAAAGCTCGAAGGCGTTCGTTATGGGATGCTCAATCACTTTCATCCCGATGCGACGTCCCAGTTCGACTGAATCATCAACACTCGAGGGCGAAGAATACGGCGAGGGCATCATCACTGACAAAACATTTTCCGCGCCCAGGGCTTCGCAAGCCAGCACTGCGACTACCGTCGAATCAATGCCGCCTGACAAGCCCAGCACGGCTTTGGTGAAGCGGTTCTTGCGCGCGTAATCACGAATTCCAAGTACGAGGGCGCTGCGGATCGTTTCGATATCATCGCCAGGAAGACAACGTTGGTCCGCCACGCCGCAGTCGAGGTCAACCGTTCCGAAAAACTCCTCGAAGGGCGGCGCCTGTAAAACGATCTTTCCCTGAGCGTCTGAAACGATGCTGGCGCCGTCGAAAATTATTCCATCGTTGCCGCCTACGAGATTGACGAACACGATGGGAAGTTTGGCCGTCTTCGCTCGATGCGAGACCATAGCGCAACGCTGCCCCATCTTGCCTTTATTGAACGGCGAAGCGTTTATCGAGATCAGAATCTGCGCTCCCAGATCGATCAATTCGTCCGCCGGGTCGTGTGTGTAAAGGCGTTCTTTCCAGAATGTTTTGTCGTTCCAAAAATCTTCACAGACGGCCACACCCATTCGGCAACCGTCGACTGCAAACAGTTGACGTTCGCGCGCCGGTTCGAAATAGCGCGGATCATCGAAGACGTCGTATTCCGGCAGCAGAGTTTTGTCGGCAAAACCGATCAACTTTCGATCGCGGATAATGGCCGCAGAGTTGTAGAGCCGGCGGCCGGTGGCGAGCTCGTTGGGCCTTACAGTGCCGACGATTGCTGTTATTCCTTCAGTTGCATGGATGATTTTCTCAAGCGGTTGTAGAACGCAGTGGGCGACATCGCGGTCGAGGAACCAATCGAGCGAGGTATAACCCTGCACGCAGGCTTCGGGTACAACGACAAGATCCGAGGCGTCCTTTTTGCCCTGCTCGATCGCTCGAAGAATGCCGGCAGTATTGCCTTCGTAGTCTCCGTTGGTCGTGTTTATCTGCCCGATGGTGACGCGCATTTGTGTTAGTTGATCTTAGCCTTCGATGTGTGGAACCTGCAAATGAATCAACCAGTAGAGGCGATGCAAATGTCGACTTGCAGAACCGCGAGCGGTAGCGAGCGGATGCTATTCGCATCCTTAGCCGGGCAGTCTTACCCTGTGTTAGTGGCTTCTAGCATCCGCTCGCTACCCCTCGCGGTTCTGCAATTTGCCAGGCTTGCGCCCTGCCGAGCATACTCCTTTTGCCCGCAGGTCAAGGGCAGTATATTCTCGGCTCCGAGATCGGCATGAAAACAAATTCTGCAAAAGAGACTGGACGTCTGGTTGCCACTTTTCTGACCGGCGCGTGGCGTCGCGAGCCCCCGCCGTTGGAGTTTTCCGCGACTGGCTTCGAAAAAATTGCACCGCTCCTGCTGCAAAGCGGCGCCGGCGCGCTCGGGTGGTGGCGACTGCGTTCAAGTGAGCTCGAGGAGTGTGCCGCCGCCGAACAGCTGCATGAGAAGTTTCGCCTTTACACGCTCGAGTCTCGGCTCCACAAATCCCGGATCGAAGAAGTGTTCGGCTTACTACGCTCGCGCAGTATTGAACCCATTTTGATTAAGGGTTGGGCTGCCGCTCGCTATTATCCCGAACGTGGTCTACGCCCCTACGGCGACATTGATCTCTGCGTTCGTTCGGAAGATTTTCAAAGCGCCGAGCTGGTACTCGCTGGTTTGGATCCGCGGAAGTTCAGGGTGGATCTGCATTCGGGCTTCGCGAAGTTTGGCATCCGCGAGCAGGAAAAATTAATCGCGCGTTCAGAGCTCGTAAAGATGGACCACGCCGAGGTTCGCATTCTCGGCGTTGAAGATCATCTACGCGTAGTTTGTTATCACCTGATGCGCGAAGGTGCCTGGCGGCCACTCTGGCTCATGGATGTTGCCGCGGCTCTGGAGTCAGTCCCACAGGATTTCGACTGGAACTACTGTCTTGGTGAAAAGCGACAGGCTGCAGCGGTGGTTTGTGCAATCGATCTGGCGCACCGGCTGTTAGGAGCGAAAGTCGAAGGTCTCCCGGAAGGCGGACGTCAAAAGAAAACTCCCCGTTGGCTGGTACCGACAGTTCTCAACGAGTGGGGTTCGCGAGCTCCTTCGATGACCAGCAGGCACGACTTCCCGATGTCGGGCCACTTGCGCCTAAGAAAAGATCTTTTGAAGGGACTGCAACATCGCTGGCCTAACGCGATTGAAGCGACGACTACCATGAGCGGACCCTTCAACGACCTGCCGCGGCTGCCTTTTCAAATTGGTAACTCATTGTTTCGCGTCGGCGCTTTTTTAACCCACCTGCCGAAAACCTGGGGCAAGTAACCGTCTTTGTTCAAGTGATTGGCTGGGACCGCGGGCGTCCCGCCCGCAATGAGCGCCGCAGGCGCGAACTCGTTGTCCCAGCAAAATGGATCGCATCAATTTTCCGGACGAAGCTCGCATCTTTCTCGACAAAGTTGAGCAAGCCCACGCGCGTGCGTTATAGTTTCCGAGCCAAGCGCGGAGGGGTCGCATAATGGTAGTGCAGCGGTCTTGAAAACCGCCGTCCGAAAGGATATGCAGGTTCGAGTCCTGTCCCCTCCGCCATCCTTCAACGTACATAAGACTCTCAATCTCTATCAGCGGAGCCGGCTTAACCCTCACTCTTCTGCTTCACCGCTTTAAGCGTGCCAAGGCGCAGGAATCTCCTATCAAAGAAGTACAGGTGAGTGATCGAGACGAGAAAGCCGATCGTGCTTAGGAGCGTGGCCATCACGATCCGGCGCAGCGTATCCTTCCAGCGCACGAAAAGAAGAACATTTTCTCCCAGAGCGTCTCCAAGCATGGAAGTGACTATGCGGGTGAGCAAATAGCCGCTGAACAGAGCCGCGATGAAGAAAGCAATTTGGCCGAGGGTTATCGTAGACAGTGTTGCTGCCAGCTGCTGAAGTTTACTTACCGGCCACATCACCAATGTAGTTCCCGAGTTTGCTACGAACGCCGGCAGCGGCTTATTCCATCTCAAATAGAACAGAGCTGCGATCGCAGCCGCTATTAAAAACAGCACGCTCCTCAGCCCGTACTTAAGAAGCGGATCAATCTGCCAGACTTTGAATGCCAGACTACTGCCCGCACTGAGCAGCTTTTTCAGGTAGTCGTATGATTGTCCGGATCCTTTCATGCTGTCTTCAATTTCGAGGAACTTCCAGGGTTCAGCCTGGGCCGGACTAGCAAAGCCTTCGACGCACTTCAGATACTTAAACTGATACTCGGTCATGCGATACGCACTCGTCATAAGGGCATAGGCTTCAGCTTCGGAGAATGAGTCCAAATCAGTCCGGATTCCTGAAAGGCGTTCCTGTATCTCCTTGGCAATGCCGTAGTTGGTCAACGGACCGCGCCGCGAGGCCGGACGCGAATCGTCGGAAGCATCATAAGGATCGAGACAGTTAATCCAGTCAATCGGATCAACTTCCAAATCGCCCTTCAGATGGACAAACATAAACCCGCGCAGCAGGCCCGAGCGACGGCGACCTTTTAAGTCGTGGTACTCAGCCTCGCGGATGCGCGCCTGGAAGATACTGTTGGTGCGGAGCAACACGCCGAAGATGCCTTTGCTCGTAGCCGGTTGAGACTCCATCTGTCCACTGGCATCGCTCACCAGTAGTACCTTGCAATCCTGCTCGAGCAAACTGGCAATGCCCTGGTTGTCGCAAACCCCACCATCAACGAGGCGGATTATTCGATCCGGATAGAGATGATCAAACGAAAGTGGTTCAAAGAGTCCGGGAACACATGCCGAAGCTCCGACTGCCTGGCCCAAACGGACCTTTTGGTAGGCTTTAGGAGCATCCGGATAATACATTCGCCGCAAGCGATCGTTGCCGTCGATCTCGCTATCGATTCCGGCCGGCGCTTCGCCCATCCACGACGCAGTAAATTGCCAGGTATGGCCCGTGTTAAGGGTGGCTGCGTTTAGGACCAGAATCGGTACCTTCGCATCACGGCGCCAGTTTTGATATTTGGGAGCAAAGTCCAGATCACAGAATGTCGTCCCAGCCTCGGTCTTCGTCGCTGGCGCGATCGTCAATCCATTGAGCCAGCGATCCTTTTGTTCATCTCCGTCTTTGACACGCGCATAAAGGTATCGTTCATACAATTCGGCGATGCGCGTCGTACGCGAATATTCCTTACTCCAAAACATTTTGAGATTTTTCAGAGGATTGACTGCCACGCGCATACGTATGTTCTGCTGAACGCCGCCCACAAACTCGTCGATCATTTCATGCACGATACGAATGTAGTCTTCGCGAGTAATCTCTTCCTCTGTTTTGCTCTGGAGCAGATTACGTACTTTCAGGTAGTAGTGCGCCCCCAGGATGGAACCGCCGGACACGCACGACACCACCTCCACATTTCTGAGCACGTCCAGCTCTGCAAGTTGCGCGAGTACGCCCAGGTGGTAAAGGGAAGCTCGAAAGCCGCCACCTGATAAGGCCAGGCCTATCTTGCCTACAAAAGCCGTACGCGGAACCGCATCAGCGCCGAAGGCCTCTTCCAGCGCGGCCCAGGCCTTGGTGTCGGCAAAGTCCTGGCCTTGCAACTGATGATCGTCCTGCAATCTGGCCAGCGCTGCCAGTTGCCGCGCGCAGGATTCCATTTCCCATTCAAAGGTTCGACCTGCTGCCTTTTGCCCGTCGATTATCCATTCGACTGCCTTGTCGTAGTTCTGCAATCCAAAATAGGATTCCGCCATGGTGGCGTAATACCACCACTGATCGGCGACCCCTTTTTGACCGGGATCAGCAATCAGAGCACCGACTTGATCCACGATATCCTTGCGGATAGCACGGGCCCGCCCACGTCGCTCCTCGGCAGCTTTTGAAGACTTGCTAGCCTTTTCCGCTTCGCCCTCTTCAAGACTCGCCAACTGATCAAGCACGAAAGCGGCGTTGACGCCGGTGTAACCCTGGTCCTTTGCCGGACCCTGTTCATAGCCGCGCAAATAATAAAACAGCGAACGCTCGAGATTCTGCCGCTGGTTATCCACTTCCCATTTGCGCTTAAAAATTGAGCCAATCAGGCCAAGCGTCTCCTGATCGGTGGTGGTATCAAAGTCAGCGATTTGATCCAGGATGCCCAGCGCACGATCGAGCCGGTCATCTACAGGCAAATCCTGATCTTTGTAGGTACAGAGCGCCAGTTGCTGATAAATATTCTCGCGCAGCTTCTTATCTCTGGCGATGCTTTCATGGCCACTAGCTCGCGCCAGCAAACGCCTGGCATAACTAAAACGTGTTTCTGCTTTTAGCTTCTTCGCCAGGTCCAACATCTCTCGAGGCTCCGCCTGACGCCCACGCAGTATCTCTTGGGCCTGACGCATGTTGTTACTGTCTCGGTCGGGAATCTTGAAATGTTGTTTGGATTCCACGGAAACATTCTCTGCGGTGATTGTTTTGTCGGTCTTTTCAGTCATGGGAGTTAAGGGCTCCTCATCGGATAAAGGGAAGGCTGGTTCCTAAATTCGGTATCCTGCGGCGTTGACCAGGGTGAACCACAGGTCTTTTTACTAAGGTGAAATCTTCTCGGATCGTTGCATGTGAGCTGACCAGGTGCGAATTAGAACTGGAAGCTAAAAGATGGTGCGACGATGAGTCCAGTAGTTATGACGCGGCCGCCTGTGGAGACTTAAGTAAGGTTAATAAGCTGCGAGACCGCCCCTTAATAATAAAAGGTCGGAGAGAAGTCAAGGAAAATACAGTTTTGGAGTGCGGTGACCGGTCACCGCTTTGGTCCGTCGCGACCTGTCGCGACGCTGCTGGTGACGGGTCGCCAGCGGCCAAAGCGCCGACAGGCCGGCGCACTCCAAAAACTGCATCATTTCGATTTGTATTGAAAAGTTATTTTGGTCTCCTCTTCCAACACCAAAGGTCGAACGAAGCGGTAAGACTTGCCGCTCCGCGGAACATCCACGTGGACCGGAAGAATGCCGGCCACCCGCCGCTGCAAACTGAACACATTTGCCGATGGTGCGTTTAGTTGAGCTAGTTGTCTTGTGCGCACCTGCGCCTCGAGCGTTTCAACCTCGCGGCCGTTAATTGGGCCATCGCCTCTTATTTGCACGGTCTCACTAACACTGCCGGGTTGAAGTGTTGTTCCCAGGCGAGCCGGCCGGGATCCGTCGATTGCGAATTCTTGTTGGAAGTTACTAAAGCCAGGTGAACCAACGGTAACGGTCACCGGACCCGGCTGAACACCGGAAACTACCCAATGTCCTTCGCCATCAGACTGAGTGGTTTGACTAGCGCCCGTTTGTTTGTTGACAACTGTTACGCTGGCATTAACTACGACTGCACCGTTAGGGTCGACTATTATTCCGCCCACTTGTCCTGCGGTCAGGTTGTCAATTCCCGCGCCGTTCTGGATCCACGCGTTTGCGTCTTTCTCATCGGAGTAGTCGATACCGTCGACGATCGCAGTCTGGGCCGCGGCGGGAAACAATTCCGCCGCGAGAGCGTTGCCGCCAAATTGTCTAACCTCAAGCCGATCAGGCAGCGAAACTTCCCAGGTCAGAACGTTCACCGGAATATCCAGCTTCGGAAGAGTCATTTCATAGCCGCCATTCTTCGCAAATTTTCCCCCGGAACTCAGATAAACAAATGACACGGTATAGGCCGCTGAGGAATTGAGCCCGACGCGCAACAGTGGAACGCGGCTGCCGTCTGGTCCAACGACAGGTTTCACTCGTTCGCCTTCGACCTCGGCGGATAGTAATTGGGCGCCGGCCGGTAACTCGACCTTGACGAAAGGCTGTGCGTGATTGCGCACGCGTAGCGTGACCTCAGTAAGCGACTTGCCTTCGATATTAGTCAGCGTAGTGATGGTCGCCCGTTCAGCGACTGCCGAGAGCACCGGGCTATCCGGAAACAGAGTCCATTCTAGTTGGAGCTTCGGAGTGTCAGTTTCCCGACGGTTATAACGAAACGCCGCCTGCAACGGAAAACGAGCGAGAGATCGGGCGATAGCTCCGACTTCGCGCACGTCCATCCGCCGCAGCCCGCCACTCTCGGTTGGCGTCAGCTCCATTGCGCCTACACCTTCCACCAGCAACTCGCCTGTTTCGCGTTGCGCTCCGGCAAAGGCAAGCAGCGGCGCGTCAACTTTGGTGTCGCGATTTGCACGCTCGATCGCAATGAGAAACTGATGATTGCGACGCGCCGGCTCGCGAACCTTCAGAATCAGAACTCCGGCGTCGATCTCAAAAGAGTCAAGCGTGCTACCGGTTGCTTCGGCGAGCTCAAAGCCTTGCGGTAGAGGCATCCGAAACTCCTCGGCCTCGCCCTGGATCACGGTGACATCGCAAAGAGCGGTGGTCCGTAGTTGCGAATCACCAACCGACACCACCGACTTGATGTCGGAAAGAAAGCGCACTTCGCGTTGCGCGACTGGCGCAGCTATCTCTCTGGTGGTCCACCATACTCGCGCCGGCTTGCCGGGTTCGAGGGTCGCCTCGACGATCGTGTGGCCATTTTCAGTCGTGCGGTTCGTTATCAGGCCTGGTTCGATACGAACGTTGGCGTGGTTGCCCGGAAGATCGAGCGTAAGCAGTGAGCTGCTCGCTGCCGGAACCATAACGGTAAACGAAGCGCGGCCGGCCTCGATCGTTAGCGCGGACGCGATATTCAAACTAACCGAAAAGGCGCCAGGCCCGTTCAGGATTGCCGAGTGAGTTTGTCCTTCCTGCAACAGCGGCAACGGACTGCTCGCCTGTTTCGCGTCCAGAATCGTCAGTCCGCTTGTCAGCGGAACCTTTACAGATCCTTTTTCCAGCACGGAGCCGTCGATGTCCAACGCGCCCGTCAACGACTGGTCGTCGACGCGTAACTTGAAAGCGGCGCGCGACAACACGAATGAGAGCGGCGCAGCTTCGGGTGTCTTGGGCTTGCTTGAGGCGAGTTCTGTTAGACGGTTGTATTCGGCCAGCGAAAGCGTGACCGTGCCTGAAGACCCTGGCAAGGGCAAAGTTGCGCCGGATCTTGTATCTCGATGTTGGCCGTAAGCGGCGGTTGCAAAGACCAGCAGAAAAAGTATGGTTCGTTTCATCGCTCACCTCTTTTCTTGTCACGTTGAAAATCAAGTTCGACAACCGGTATCTGGCTCTCGCTGGTCAATTCCGACTTCATAAAAATCGAGGGACCAAAATGTGGGAAAGCGACACGCAGCGGCAGGTTGCGTGAGGGCGTCGAACCACGTTTGGTATCTCGCAAGCGTGAGACGAGTTCCTTCGTCGCGTCGCTTGCTTCATCTGGCTGAATGGTTACTTCGGTATTGGTAGCTATCGAAGTCGAGCCCGATCGCAGTACCCCGGATTCCGGAACCTCGTAAGGCGCGACGCGGAAGGTTCCAGCAATACCCGGCGGCGGCGTCAGGCGAAAGAGTGGCGGATGATGCAATAACAAACGCGACCTTGAAATAGGAAGGTCAACTGCCAGCAGAGAAATTTTTAGGTGGCCCCGGTCGCTCCATGCCGGAGTTTGATCGAGATATGAAACTTCAACTACAAAGGCCGGGGCCTCATCTCCCGATCTGGTTTTTTCCAGTGGCAATAGCAATGAGCCGTCGGGCGCGCGCCCAGGTCTCACTGGCCGTCCCGCTACTGAAGCACTCCATAAAACCGCGTTTGCAGGCAGACTGAGTTTTAGAAAGTTTCTTTGGTTATTGCGTACCGCGAAGCGCGACTGGACCAGCATCTTTCCATCGGCGGTAACCAGCGTGCTGTAGTCGGCTTCTTCGATATTGGCGGTGAGTACGGCTTGGGGGGTATAGCGGGCGACGTTGAGTGAAAGTGTGCGCAGAGATTTTCCCTCCGCGGGTTGCAGGCGAAAGGCGATCAGCGATGGTGATTGCCGGCTGGAGATGAGCTGGCCCAGTTCGGCAGCTTCGGCTTCTTCCAGTCCGTTTGCCTGCCGCTCTTTGATTTCACCGGCGCCCAGCACCTCGACGGCAACCCCGCCGGTCTCGCGCTCGGCCGCTGGAAGGCGTAGCAGCGGAACGTCAAGCTTGCCGCTCCGCGGTAGCCGGAGCTCTCCGCTTACGGTAAAGCGGACGGTGTTTTGCACCGGCTCAATGAAGCTGACCGTCAGTTCACGAGCGGTGTTGTCCCAGTCGGCCACCATCGCTCCTGATACCTGGTTAACGGTGAACTGCTCCGGCAGCAGCACATGAATTTCCGAGGCCAGACCCTGCAGAACCTCGACGTAGACTTCGGCATTAAGCTGAGTGGTGTCTTCTCCGAGTCCCACTAACTGAGTGACCGCTCCGCGCAGCCTCAAAGGTTGAGTTGCCCGTTGGTCGTCAACCTTGCGTCGCCACGCAAAGGTCAAAGCTTCGGCGCCATGTCCATTCGCAACCCAACGACTTCCCGAGGTCAGCTCGGAATGTTCCAACAGCAAGCCACCCGTGATGTGGACGTCAACACCTTGCCGCGTCAATTCGATCGTCGCGTGGGAGACGGCTGAATTGCTGACGGGAAGCTGCAGGATGTCAGTTCCGGCAACGGTCGAAACCGGCGCGACGATCTTCAGCGTCAAAATAGAGCGTCCGGTTTTGGAGAGAAGCAGGTCAGCGCCGCCCGGTCCTTTTTCAGCGGGACGAGTGAGGAGCGTGACCTGGCGGCCGTCGAGTTTTGCTTCACGCACCATCAAGCCACTGGGCAACGCCAGTCGTACCCAACCGTCTTTGATCACATCCACCGTAAGCCGCGCTTCTCCCGAGGCGAGATCGCCATCCACTTTCAGATCGTAATCGATGCGACTGAGCGTGGCTTCAACGGGCGGAGCCACTGGCTCAGCTTCGAGTGGAAAGGCCGCGTGTCTCAGCGCCGTGTATTCGTTTACAGGGAGCACTACCCAGCCATCTGAAGGAGCTGGGGTTTGAGCCAGGCCGGCAGCAGCAATAAGAATTACAAAGAGCGTTAGACAGACGGCCCTGGCGATCAGTGTGGTACTCGAGATCGCCGATGCCATCGCAGCTATCGAACGCGTGAACAACGTCTGCGGCGGATTCAAGCGCGGCAGGCGTAAAACAAATATTCCGAGTTGACTCATGGTATTTCTCCTGGTCTGAATGAAGATAGGGTCTTCTGGTTTAGGTAGTGCCTTATTGACACTCCATGGTTTTAGAACGCGATTGGCTCGGCGCCCTTGCAATGCTGGCGCTCTCGAGGCCGAGGCACACTTCCAGACAAAACGAACACGACTGGATCGTGCCGCACGATTTGAATTTCCTTATGTCTTGATCGAGACCGGGGCGTTGGTCTGTAGTTTGTAGAGACTACTCTAGACCATTTGCGGGGGAGACCGCGCGAGGTTTGCGCCTTGTCAGCGGCTATGATGCCGTGAGTTTATGCAAAGGTAGCCTCCGACGATCAGATTGTCTGGTCAAGTGATTTGCTGGGACCGGTCAAGAGATTGCTGGGACCGGTCAAGAGATTGCTGGGACCGGTCAAGAGATTGCTGGGACCGCGGGCGTCCCGCCCGCATCGGTAGCCATAAGATCAAGATCGTAAATGTTATTCAAGTCACGTTCCTGGCATTCAACGAGAGCGGGCGGGGCGCCCGCGGTCCCAGCCAACCACTTGACCGGGTGCAACGTCTGGTTAATATATTGAGAGAAATTAAGATCGGTAATGCTTCAATGAGTCGAACGCTGTAGAGTGGAACTGAATGAGCTCTCTGTTCCTAATAAATCAACGGTTCCTGGAGACACTGCTGCTTTTGCAGAAGGGCCTGGGCCTGCTTGAGAGTGTCTGGAAATTCCTTACCACTCGCTTCGTAGATTCTCCGACCATGAAGGTGTCGACCTTCAGACTGATAGTCGGCATCGTGCTGCTCGTTGCGGTACTGGTCTTTTCGGGAAGGTTGAGTTCGCTGCTTGATCGGCGTATCGCCAAACGCACGCAACTCAACCCCGGACTTCGCTACACTATTGCGCGCCTGCTCAGATACCTGATCCTTGTAATCGGGATCGTGGCAGTCTTAAAAGGAGCGTTTGAACTAGATCTAACGTCGATTGCGGTCGTCTTTACAGCGCTCTCGGTGGGTATCGGATTCGGACTGCAGTACATTGCTGCCGACATCGCCTCAGGTTTCATTTTGCTTTTCGAACGGCCGGTGCGCGTGGGCGATCGGATTACCATTGGCGAAGATGAAGGTGACGTACAAAGTATCAAACTGCGAACCACGGTCCTTTACACCAACGATCGCATCGCCATCATCGTCCCGAATTCCAGGTTGGTCAGCCAGCGCGTCATCAATTGGTCCTACGGCGATCCGCGAGCCCGCATTGCCATACCGATAAGCGTGGCTACCACTTCAGATGTCAACCTCGTCACAAAAACTCTGCTGAGCGCGGCTGAAGATCTTGATAATGTACTTACCGATCCACCACCCAAAGTACAGTTCTTGAAATTCGGCGACTACTCGCTCGACTTCCGTCTGCTGGTGTGGACCCGCCAACCCAGTCGCCACCCACAAATCAAAAGCGACATCAACTACCGCATCGAACGCTTGTTCCGCGAGAGTGGAATCGAGATTCCTTATCCCAAACAGGAATTTCTGCTGCGTCAGGTAAGGCCCGTGAACGAGGATGAGGAGTTGATTTCAGAAGATCGTGCGTCGGATGGCGAAACGCTGCTCAGACCTTCTCAGGACTAGATTAAATTTAGCCGCGGATTCGCGCGGATGAGGGCGAATCTGAACAGAACCAGAAAGGGACCTTGACGCTGTTTCAAGATCTCTTTTCCGATCCGCGCTCATCAGCGTGAATCCGCGACCGATTATTTCTTGTCGTTGAGCGCCACGGGCACGCCCATGATGCCGCCGCCTTGATGCAGGGGTTGCCCTAATACCAGACCGCGGTTACGCTAAGCTCTTCTGGCACTGAGTGGCTGTTCATTCAGTTCAGTAAACGCCGCATGTTCCTTTGAAATCTAATGCGTTCAGCTCGCACACTTAATTCCGACCGCCCGGTAGTCACCGATAAACGCGAAGCAATTCTCCGCGCCGCCATTCGCGTGTTTGCACATAATGGTTACTTCAGCTCAAAGGTCGCCGATATCGCGAGCGAAGCGGGTGTTGCCGATGGCACCGTGTATCTCTACTTCAAAAGCAAGGAAGAGATTCTTCATTCCATCTTCGATCGCAGCATGGAGACGGCGATTGCCGACGGCCGCAAGCAACTCGAGCAGACTGACGATCCGCGAGAAAAACTGCGACGCATAGCCTGGTTGCATCTCGAGCGACTCGGCGACGATCGGGACCTCGCGGTCGTCTTCCAGGTCGAGCTGCGCGGCTCCACAAAATTCATGGAGGAATTCTCTGCGGCCGGCTTCGCGGAATATCTCAATCTTATCCGGTCCACCTTTGAAGAAGGCCAGCGCGCCGGCGTGTTTCGTCCGGAACTTAACGCCAAGATCGTCGCCAAGATCCTCTTCGGCGCCCTGGATGAAATGGCCACCAATTGGATTCTTTCAAAACGGCGTTACAAGTTGGCGCCCCTGGCCGATCAGGTGCTGGATATTTTTCTCAATGGGGTTAGCGCAAAGTGAATCAGACGACCGAAGCGTTGACGATGTCTTCCTCCGGCAAGGTCGCCGATGTGGAGACCGTCACGCGCGTTCCCTTGCACGAGGGAGAGCCCCGGACGCTCGTCGAAGTATTCGAGCACGTGGCCAGCGTTCATCCGCGGCCTGACACGCTTAACTTCAAAAGAGATGGACGCTGGCTGGCAATACCAGCCGCGGAGATGCTCAAACGCGTGCATTCGATTGCCGCGGGTCTCTATTCGCTCGGCGTGCGCCGCGGCGACCGGGTGGCGATTCTTTCCGAGAGCAGGCCGGAATGGGTGTTGGCCGATGCAGGTTGCATGTTTGCAACTGCGATCGATGTTCCCATTTACCCGACGTTAACCACCCCGCAGGTTCGCTACATATTGAAAGACTCCGGCGCTCGAGTGCTCTTTATCCAAAATGAAGAGAAGTTTCAACACGTCCGCGAAGCGATCGCGGAGTGCAGTGCGATAGAGCACGTAGTCTTTTTTGAAAAACCTGCCGGCACAGAACCTCGAGGGATTTCACTAGCTGAACTCGAAGAGCAGGGACGAGCGCTTGAGGCAGCCGAGCCCGATCTAATTAATAACTCCGCGCGCCGGCTTCAACCCGATGACCTGGCAACGATCATCTACACCTCGGGAACCACAGGCGAGCCCAAAGGCGTGATGCTTACTCACGAGAATCTCGTCTCAAATCTGATCGACTCCTCCAGCCATCTCAAATTTGCCCGCGACGACAGCACCCTTTCTGTTTTGCCGCTATCGCACGTGCTGGAGCGAATGGCCATGTATATGTATCTCTACCACGGCATGGCCACATACTTTGCTGAATCGCTCGACACCATTGGGCCCAACCTGCGCGAAGTGAGACCAACGATCTTTGTCGGGGTGCCGCGGATTTTTGAGAAAATTTTTGCGCGCGTGAAGGAGAAGACTGCCGAGAAAGGGCGGCTCAATGTCGGCATACTAAACTGGGCGGTCCGGGTGGCCAAACAACACGCGAAGCTGTCGACTCGTCATAAGAAGGTTCCAGCCGCTCTCGAGTTGAAACGGAAGCTTGCCGACAAGCTTATTTTTTCCAAATTGCGCAACGCGCTGGGTGGGCGGATTCGCTTGTTGGTGTCGGGCGGCGCGGCTTTGCCTGAAGAGCTTGCGCTTCTTTATATCGGTGCGGGATTGCCCATCGTGCAGGGCTATGGGCTAACCGAAACCTCTCCGGTAATCACCGCCGGAATGATGGAAGACAATCGTGTCGGCACCGTAGGAAAACCAATACGGAACGTTGACGTGCGCATTGCGAGCGACGGTGAGATAGAGGCTCGCGGGCCCAACGTGATGCGTGGTTACTACAACAAGCCCGCGGAAACGCGGGCGGTATTTACGGAAGACGGTTGGTTCAAAACCGGAGACATCGGCAGGATTGACGAAGACGGATTTCTACACATTACGGATCGCAAGAAGGAACTCTTCAAAACTTCAGGTGGCAAATACATCGCACCGCAGCCAATCGAGCAGATGATCAAAGGGTCGCGTTTTGTTAACCAGGTGGTGCTCATCGGCAACGGCCGCAAGTTTCCCGCGGCGCTGATCGTACCTGACTGGGAACGCATCGAATCCTATGCGCAACTTAAGGGCATTAAGGAAAAAAACCACGCTGAACTCTGTAGACACCCGCGCATCATCGATCTCTTCCAACGCCAGATTGCCGGGTTGACGACAGAGCTCGCCCAGTATGAGCGGGTAAAGAAAGTCGCGCTGCTTGAGAACGAACTTACCATCGAGGGCGGAGAACTAACGCCGACTCTGAAAGTGAAACGCCGCATCGTCGACGAAAAGTACCGCGCTGCAATTGATCGGTTGTACGAAGAAGCTGATACGGACCACAGCTGAACTACTTTGCAGAAAATGTGATTTGACCGGTCTGAACAACGGACGAACGAGTCCCTGGAAGCGGACGCCTGTCAACGTGCGGTAAGTGATTGTTGGGACCGCGGGCGTCCCGCCCGCATCGGGTGCCATAAGATCAAGATCACATGTGTCATTCAAGTCATGCTCGCTGGCATTCAACGAGAGCGGGCGGGACGCCCGCGGTCCCAGCCAAACACTTGACCGGCTGCAACGTTGACAGCAGTCCGCTTCCCGGACTAGGCCAATCCTCACCTCAGAAACTGTTCCACATAAGAACGAAGTTCCGCGATGGAAGAATCCGAGATAACGCGAAAGACTCGCACGTCGCTTACGGCTGGGAGTTTACGAGCAGTCAGCGAATCGGTGATCACGAGCGTGGCGGAACGCAGTCCCTTCTTCCAGCCTCGCTCGCGGGCGTCGCGAAAACTGAGCGTGTCCGGATGCAGGCCGGCTGCGACCAGCACCGTTCGCGATGAGCGTAAAAATTCGGGCCACTGGGAGACGACGACCGTAATCGCGTCAGGCGAAGGTTTTTTCTGACCCTGCAATGATTCCGGGACCGAACGTGAATGCAGCGCGATTAGGTCCGTCTCGGGCGGCAGACGAGCACGAACATTCTCGTAGTTACTGTAAAACACCAGCGGCATGGCACCCGTCAAGACGTTGCTCTCTTCAGACTCGCATGGTCCAACCCCAGTTACCTTGATGCCAGTCGCTTCTTCGACCTCAGCTACCAGAATCTGTCGCAACGCCGGGTCCGGCTCAATCACTAAGAAGTGATCCGGAGGCTGAAGTGCCAGCCAATGACGCAGTCGCGTCTGCAGATCACTTAGTGAGAAGCCTTTCTTCCGCGCGCTGGTGAAGAGCACGGCAATCAAACGGTCCAATTCCATCTTGCCCTCCAGTTGACCACTGGAGAACTGGCGAACATAGACGCCGCTGCCTTTGCGAAATTGCACCCACCCGCGCTTGCCCAGCTCGCGATATGCGGCGCTGACGGTGTTCGCATGAATCTTGTAGCGGAGCGCCAGCTCGCGAGTGCTTGGCAGTCTTTGTCCGGACTTTAGATCTTTGCTGGCAATGCCCAGGATGATTTGCGCCTGCAGTTGTTCTCGAAGAGGAACTTCACTGCTTCTTGAGAGCCACAGTCGCATAGGGCCGGGTTGAATGGCTTAGTCGTTAGAGATTGATCCTGGCAGCCGGCTGGGCAGGCGAAGATGGAAATGGTCAAGAATTCTCTCGGCAGCACCGCGAGCGGCCTGATTCAAATAATAATTGCCCTCAGTGCTTGAAGTCGGCAGTCTGACGCGCGCGTTTCGGTAGGCCTCGGGGTAAGTGTTTCCCGAAGTCACCTGCTTTGCGGTGGTTGGTGCGAAGACCGCGTATTGAACGTAGACGTTGTTAGCATCGTCGTAGACCGAGGTCTGGCCGGAGAAGTTATTAGGACGTAACTGGATCCAAACTACGTAAGCTCCAGTTTCGGATTTTGCTTGCCGGATGGCGTCCGCGCGCGACATTTCGCTTGACGTCATCTCGGCTTTCACCAAACTGGAGTCATCGAGTCGATCCGCGCAACTGCGAAGCACGCCGCTGTAGGCATAAAGCGAAACCCGCGAAAAATCTCCAAACTTCTCCATGCCAACGATGAACGTGAAGGCGGGTTCTGGCTTGGGAGTTGGGCTCGGCGCTGGAGTCGCTTCAGGAGTAGGAACCGGAATCGTGGTTTCGGTCTTTCGTACACGCCGGCCCGACTGCGCGAAGATTGCCGCAGCGCAGATCGCAACCAGTGTTATTGCCACGCTGACCTTGATAGGCTTTGAGGAGTACAAACAGCGCATCGGTTCTTTTCTTTCAGTCAGAACGGCGGGGTATGTGCGCCTGCATCGCAGAAAGAATTTTGTTGGCCGCGGCCCGAGCGGCTTCAATGATCTCACTGTCGCCATTGATGCCGGAAGTCCCTGAGCCGGGAATGATGCTCCTCTTTCGCGGATAGGCAGATCCTGACGAAACTACTTTTCCCGTATTGGGTGCAAAGACCACATATTCAATGGCGACGTTGTTCGGTGTTCCCGTTGGACTAGAGCTCATATTATCTTCGCGAAGCCGCAACCAAACAACATAAGCATTCTTCTCGGCTTTGGCTCGGTTCGTGGCTTCATTGCGCGACAGTGAACGTTCCAACCGCTCCACGCTTACTAATGGAGACTCATCAAGCCGATCCGAACAACTTCGCAGCACCGCGTTGTAGCTCGCTATCGATACGCTCGAAAAATTATCGTAGCGGTCAATGCCAACGACGAATTGAAGCGTGGGCTTTGGCTGTTCCAATACAATTGGAGCCGGGGTTGGTTCCGGTGTAGGAACAGCGGGAGCCGGCGCCGACTTTGCGCGTCTGCCCGATTGCGCTGCGGCTGTCGCTGCACAACCGAGCGCAAAAATAAGTGCGAAACTAAAGGCGAAGGTGCGCGAGAAGGGTGAGCTGACTGACATACTTCACTCCTTACAAGGTCCTTGATCTATTGGCCAGCATTGTAGCACCGGCATTGCCGAATCTCAGACCTTGTTTGGTAGACTGACGCAGAGTTTTCACTACCCAAGAGAAACCAGGCGGCCACTAAGCATTGGCTTCATTGATCATCACGAACGTCCGCGACCAGGCGCTTGGCGTGCGGTCATTCAACCTGATGCCCGAGGGAACGGCAGGAACGCATGGGGTTCAGTTTATCCCGGGACAGGTGGCCGTGTTGTCGGTTCCCAGTGAAGCGCCAGCTTACTTTGCGTTGGCGAGCGCGCCTGGGGACCCAGAGCTGGAAGTGCTGGTGAAACAAAAAATCGGCGCCAGCATTCGGATTTTCGATATGAAGGTTGGCGAACGGATTGAGTTGGTGGAAATCGCGGGGCACGGCTTTGCGCTCGACGAGCAGAAAGAGAAGGACCTCGTGTTCGTGGCTATGGGCACCGGAGTCGCGCCTTTGCGGTCCGCTCTGCGCCACGTGTTGAAGCGAAAAGATGAGTTTGGTCAGTTAGTCGTGCTTTACGGAGCTCGCACGCCTGACGACTTTTGTTATCGGCATGAGACGGACGGTTGGGAAGACGCGGGGGTGGAGTTGCGCCAGGTGATTTCCAGGCCCGACGGACATGACTGGTCAGGCCCTACCGGTTACGTGCAATCGCTGCTCGATCATGTGCTACCGGATCTGAAGTCGCCCATCGCACTGATCTGTGGCTCGCTGGAAATGATGGAGCAAACTCGCGACCGGCTTGGGCAGATGGGCTTTAAGCCGGGGGAGATACTGACGAACTACTGAGACTTGCTGATAGTGAACGAAGATCGGATTGGGTTAGAGCGCGTTAACCCGCGCAGCGGGTGGAAGCATAAAGCCGGGGGTGGAGCTTTGCGCAACCCCAGGGCTCCAAAGGGAAGAAACCCGAGCGCGCGAAGCGTGCGATAGCGGAGATGCCGCAAACTGCTGGGCTTTGCCTCAAAAGTCGAAATGCAGTTATTTGGTAGTCGAGATTTTCATTAATGCCCCAACGGGGCTACGGCCTCCAGCCCAGGGTTGCCGCTTAGGCTACCCTGGGAACTAGTAAGAAAAGAAATTTCAACCGCAACGCGGTTGCGTCGTTTTCTGAGAAATGCACAAAGCAGATGCAACCGCGTTGCGGTTGAGGGCAAGATCGCTTTCTTTACCCAGGGTAGCCGAAGCGGCAACCCTGGGCTGGAGGCCGTAGCCCCGTTGGGGCATCATTGAGAACTTTCGTAGTCGTTAGGGGAATTCCGACTTTTAAGGCATGCCGCAACTACTGGTGAAACTTGCTGTCGCCCGCGTCGTGGGCTCTTCGTTTGGGTCTTCAACGATCCTGGGGTTCCGCTGACGCTCCACCTCAGGCTTTACGCTATCGCCCCGCGTCGCGGGCTGAGGAGAATCAATATGCCGATTGCGCACAAAGTCCGGCCCTACCGTGTTCGCTCGCTTCAACTCTTAGTCATCGCCGTCGCGTTTATTTTCACAACGCCAACTCCCTCGTACCACGCCCGCGCGCAAACTAACGCCGGCAAGGTTCCTCTCACACACGAGACGATGTGGATGATGAAGCGTGTGGGCGCGCCCGTACCGAGTCCTGACGGCAAGTGGGTAGTCTTTTCGTTAGTCGAACCGGCATACGACGAGAAGGATCAGGTTTCGGATTTTGGATTGTGCCTGCCGATGCGAGTGCCAAGCCACGGCGACTGACGTTCAGTAAGAGCGGCGAAAGCGGCATGGCCTGGAGCCCGAACAGTCAGCAGTTGGCGTTTTCCGCAAAACGCGAGGGCGACGAAGTTAATCAGATTTACGTGCTTAACGTTGCTGACGGTGGCGAGGCAGTACGCGTCACCTCGCTTTCCACCGGCGCGCGCTCGCCACAATCGCGACCTGACGGCAAGGCGCTGCTCTTCACCAGCACAGTTTTTCCTGGCGCCACCAGCGAAGAAGCCAACAAGAAGATCGCTGCCGAACGCAAAGCCCTGAACTACGCCTGGCTCGGGAAATATCTCGGAGATACAACACCGGTGGCTGACTAGTGGTAGTCAGGAGTCTCGTCGACCGCGAAGAGCGATGCCGTTGTAAAAGGGCGCGTCGAAGTTCAAACGTAGCTCGGTAGTAAATCGTATTGACAGGATTTTTTGCGAGCAGTAGCATCGGCCTCGCCACTCCAACTAGTTGGTGGGTTTCTCGCACTCGCCACGTCTACTGAAAGAGCCCGCCAGAGGTTTTTCTTCTGACTGAACCAGTGGCCGCTATGCAAATCTGCAGAGCGCATGTACGACCCGGATAAGGCGATGGCTTCCAACCTCGCCGCTTAAATTAAGGAGAGTTTCATGTCACCAAAGGCAAAATCCCGCCCCCCAGCAACAAAAAAAGCAATCGCTGGAGTCAAGCCAATGAAGTTACGTTTGGCCTCTCGCAGTAAGGTTGAAGTCAAACACCTCAACGCTCCGCCCACGTTCGTAAAACCGAAGAAGATCCACCCACGTCATCTGCTTCCCCTGGTAAGGGAGGGATTGGAGCGCGGTTTCCACAGCCAGAGTAATGAAGCCTTCCTGCGCCCGCTCGCGATGACTTTGTCTCCTGCTGCAGCCATGGCGCCTCTGGCTGCGGACAATGAGTTGACGCTGGTCACTAATACCGAACTCAAAAAAGCGGGTGAGCAGAGAACAGCTTCCAACGTCGGGGAACCAAGTGTTGCTATTAATGCGAACGTAGTTTTTTATACCGGCAACTGGTATGCGGCTGTTTCTTCCGACAGTGGAAACACTTTCAAGTTCATTGATCCTGCCAAATCATTCAAGAATCCTAAGCCGAACTCCGTGTTCTGTTGCGACCAGGTGGTCCACTACATTAGCAAGATCGACACCTTCGTGTGGCTCCTGCAATACGGACCTGATACCGGCGACAACATACAGCGGCTGGCGTTTGCGAAGACAGCGGATGTGGTTGCCGGCAAATGGACGCTATTTGATATTACAACCAGCAGCCTTGGTGTCGGCGGCGCCTTTCTTGATTTCCCCGATCTGGCGCTCAGTGCGAATAACTTGTACGTCACCACGAACATCTTCGGACCAGGTAACGACGTCGGCTCGGCTGTGATCCGCATACCATTTTCAAGCATCGCCAGCGGCAAAGTTACAGCGCAGTCGTTCGTTTCAATGGACCTTCAAAGTTTTCGCGTTGCGCAGAATTGCGACACGACCGCATTTTTTGCGGCCCACCGCGACACGAGCACCCTGGCATTGTTTTCATGGAAAGAGGGACAGGCTGCGCCGGTGTCGAAATCTGTGGGCGTTGCTCGATGGCTGGGCGGCAATGGCTATTTGTCCCGCACTCCTGACGGACGCCGTTGGTTGGATCGCGCCGACCCGCGCATTACCGGCGCCACGTTGACCAAGAAGGAATTGTGGTTCGCCTGGACCGTCGATCGTAACTCCAATCACCGGCCAAATCCTTTTATACAAATTGCCAAAATCGATGCCTCAAACCTGACTCTCATAGACAACATAAACATCTTCGACGCCAATTCCGCGACTGCCTATGGTGGCTTATCGACCAATGAAAACGACGAGGTGGGGATCTCCTATATGATCGGCGGCGGACCACTAATGCCATCTCACGTCGTTGGGATTCTGACCGGAGTTCGCAAAGATGTGGTAGTGGCAAATGGTGACCGCGGTCCGACTGATCCGAGCGGAAAGGGCGAGTGGGGAGACTACCTAACCGTGCGCCGCGTCTACCCCAACCAAAAGTTATTTGCCGCTACTGGCTACACCATGAAAGGACCAGGAGATGGATCTAATCGCGATTGCACGCCGCGATTTGTCGTCTTTGGCCGCAGCGGCGATTCGGGTGGCCCATTAGGCGGAGTAACCGGTGGCGGTGAGGTCGTAGTAACTCCCGGAACCCCGGTCGTAGTTACTCCAGTTGTAGTAACGCCGCCCGTGGTTGTTCCCGTGGTGGTTGGAGAACCGCCCGTGGGTCCTCCTTTCAAGACCGTCAACAGTCTGCCGGTTGTAAATGACGCAATTGCTAAGCAGATTAAGGCTGCGGCGAAAGCGGAGGGCGCCCTGGAAGCGCCGCTCGCGGAAGTGTTCGTGCCGCTCATGCTGGTAACCAAGCCTGGAGTGGAGCGTTGGCCAGTGAAGACCGGCACCGATTCGGATGCAGCCCTGGTCGGGAAAAATATTCTCGCCGGACACAGCCTCGGCGCAGGCATTGTGCGCGCTACGGTAGACGAGTTAATCCTGATGGGCCGGCCCCTGGGCATGCGGCCGGCTTCGAAGAATTTTGATAACGCATTTCACGATACCCGTCTCGGTATCGTCGAAAGAACAGTCTGGCAAATCGAGGCTGATATCACCGCGCTAAAACTCGAGAAGGACGGCGACTATCATCTCGTGCTCCAGGGAGCCAGCGGAGAAACAATGATCGGTGAAATCCCGACGGCGACGAAAGCCTTTCTTAGTGGTAGTCCCTGGCTCGCAAACATCAAGGCAGCTCGGAAAAACGTCGACGATAAACTGGTAAACAAACTGACTCCGGCAAACTTCGTGCAGCTCGAAGGCATACTCGTGCCGCGCGAATCTTTACCGGAAACAGAACAAATGCACGCAATGTCTGCGCCCGCTAATATGCTTACGTTCAGCACTCCGGAGGATGGAGATGAGATAGCAGTGGCGACTTTCAAGACCAAGGTCAAACCCACCGCGGTTCGCATTACGGGAGTCGGGTTCTTCGATAAAGTGCATGGACAAATGGGTGTGTCTCAGTTAAATGGGATTGAGCTCCACCCGGTACTGAAGGTCGAGTTTTTGTAATCTGAGGTTAATCGAACGATGGGCTTCGGCTACATTTTTCTGATTTCCTATTGGACGGTGCTGGTAGCTGAACTGATAGGCGATAAGTCGATCTACACCGTGGCATCGCTTTCGCTCAGGTTCCGGGCCAGGGTTATGCTTTCGGGGATGTTTCTGGCTTTCGGCGGCAAGATGCTTGTGGCCGTGTTGGCTGGCCAGGCCCTGGTTCAAGTACCGGCACATTGGACGGCGATTTTGAGTACCTTGATTTTCTTTACTTCGGCGATTCTGATCTGGTTCAAGAAACCAAAACCGATCCCTGGGCCGGATGCTCCAAAATTGAAATGGTCGCGGGCGATGCTTGTTCCCTTCGCAGCCCTGTTTCTAACTGAGTGGTGCGACCCAGGTCAGATCTCCGCGGTAGCGTTGACTGCACAATCGCATCTGCCGGTCGCCACCTGGCTTGGCGGCACACTGGCGATGATGACGAAAGGAAGTCTGGCCATCACGCTGGGCTTGAAGCTCAGGGACCGCATTCCCGAGCGACGCCTGCGAACTCTCGCGACGGCTTCGTGTTGCATACTTGGAGTCATTTCATTCCACGGCGTCTTCGTTCACTAGCGGTAACAGTCCGCATAGCGGACGACTGATAATAGAGAATTGTCTCGCGTGGGCTTTGCCTTAAAAGTCGGAATTCCCCCTGACGACGGACTGCGTCTTACTTGTGTCATCATCCCAGCCGTAAACTGCTGGGCTATCTTCATTCGTCCGCAGGGCGGACTTTTTGTGCAAAGCTAATCGTTGGATGGGTTCGAGCGGGGATCGCAAACGGCGGCGACTACTCGTCTGGTTCCTGATCGTCGGGACCTTCAGGGATCAGAGGTAGCGGACGACGCGGATGGATCTGTTTGTCGCCTGGGGGCTCAGCGGGATTTTCCTGTGGTTTCACCAGAGCTTCGCCGGCCGGTTTCAAGTGAACCTGGCTCCCGTGCTGGCGTTTCTCTGCTTCCTTCTTCGCATCAGATTCTCGATCCGGCATCGCACCACCCCCATTTTCTATCAGTTCGTTTTGCAGATAATATACGCTCCTGATTACTCGAACTCTAGCGTGGCTTGGGTTATCAAAGTGAAATGTTCCTAACGGAACATAATCGCTTGTGGGTCTAATCATAAAGTGAAAAACTGCTTGTCAATGTAATCAAATACTTACGCGCGCTGTTCGATCATTAGGTGAAGCTTTGTTGGGGCAAAACGTGAGAGTCGCCTGGGTTGTCGATCATAACTTGAACTTTCCACGAGTGGTTTAGCCAACCTAAGTTGCGAGGTTCTTAATGAAGTCGAGACGATTCTCCTTTTCCGACAAGAAGCTTGAAAAGCTACAGCGGCTGACCTTTGATTATTTCCTGAAAGAGACCAATCCCCAGAATGGCTTAGTGCTGGATAGCACTCGACGTGATTCACCATGCAGTATAGCTGCTACGGGTTTTGCTTTGGCAGCTTATCCAGTTGGCGTGGAGCGTGGCTTCCTTACGCGCAAGGATGCGATCAAACGAATCCTTACGACGCTGCAATTCTTTTTCAATAGCCGGCAGGGAAGCGAACCGGACGCCACCGGATACAAGGGCTTCTACTACCACTTCCTCGACATCAAGACCGGTTGCCGGGTGTGGAATTGCGAACTCTCAACCATTGATTCAACCTTCTTGATCGCCGGCGCGTTGACGGCTGCCGAATACTTTGATCTCGACACGGACGACGAACGCGAGCTTCGTGAACTCGCCGACGCGATCTACGCCCGAGCAGATTGGCAATGGGCACAGAATCGTGGAGCCACGGTAACGCATGGGTGGAGACCCGAAAACGGTTTCATAAAATACCGTTGGCAGGGCTACGACGAAGCGCTAATTCTTTACATCCTTGGCCTGGCCTCGCCAACTTTCCCGCTGCCCGAGAGTAGCTATCGCGCCTGGAGCGAAACCTATAAGTGGAAGAAGATCTACGGTCATGAGTTTCTCTCCGCCGGTCCGCTCTTCATCCATCAGCTGTCGCACATGTGGATCGACTTTCGCGGCATTCAAGATGAGTACATGCTCGGCAAGGGGATCGATTATTTCGAGAACAGTCGCCGCGCTACCTACATTCAGCAGCAGTACGCCATTCGCAATCCGCGAGGTTTCAAGGGCTATGATGAAAACATTTGGGGGTTGACCGCGAGTGACGGTCCTGGCCCGGCCAGGAAAATGATTGGCGGCAAAATGCGGCGCTTCTATGACTACAAGAATCGGGGCGTTCCCAATGGACCGGATGATGGGACGTTGGCTCCGTGGGGCGTCTTAGCCTCACTGCCATTCGCGCCAGAGATTGTGCTTCCGTCGATCGGCCACTTCGACGAAACCTATCCCGAGATGACCAGCAAGTACGGATTTAAGTGCAGTTTCAATCCTACATTTTCCGGGACTTCTGGTAAGGGCTGGATCTCACAGGGTTATTACGGGCTGGATCAGGGTCCGATGGTTTTGATGATCGAGAACTATCGCTCTGGGTTGTTGTGGCGACTGATGAAGAATTGTCGATACATTCTTGCGGGCCTTCGTCGCGCTGGCTTCAAAGGCGGATGGCTGCGCGACTGATTCTGAACAGCACCCGCGAGCTGCCAAATTGGGTGACACAAGCGCACGCCGAGTGATAAAGTTTTTGCGATACTCACTGTTGGAGCTTTTATCACAATGTTGAATATTAAGATCCTCTCCGCACTGCGTCGTACCAGTGTTCGTTGCTCTCTCCTGACCTTTATCCTACTCAGCAGTGTGATATCCGCATCCTCGCAAAACGACGTTGACGCGAACACCTTACTTTTGTTGCGTTTTGAGAACTCACTTAACGGTGAACAAGGCGAAACGCCGGTTCAAAAAGTCGGGGTAACTTTTGAAAGTGGAATTCTGGGCCAAGGCGTCCTGGTTGATGGCTCGGACCTTTTGCAGTACGCCACCGCGGACAATTTCAACATGCCTGCAGGCACGATCGAGTTTTGGGTAAAACCGCGCTGGGGCAACTTCGACAATCAAAACCGGGTCTTCTTCAGCTTAGGATTCGGAGGTCACAACAACGACTTTCTTCTATTAAAAGATTTCGGAAACCGCTTCCGCTTCTTGATTAGAGCGGACGACTCGGAAGCAATTTGGTGGTACAGTCTCGAGAATTGGAATGCCAATCAGTGGCATCACATTGCCGTTGCCTGGACAGTTCCCGGGCGCATGATTACTTACATTGACGGCATCGAACGCCTCAATCATGCTTCAACCAGCGTGGATGTTCTCTTCCCAATTCCCTCGGAGTTAAACATCGGAAGCCGTAATGTCGAAAACAACGCGCAAGCCAACTGCGTCATCGATGAGTTAAGAATCAGCGACATTGCTCGTACGCCAGCCGAGATTACAGCTCGTTTTCTGGCCGCTGTGACCATTAACAACCTCTCGATCAACCTGGTCACCAGAAATTTATGGAAAACCTGGCGCATCCCGGTGACGATTAGCGCCGACACCAATGTGGGACTAGTTAACGTTCCCGTTTCCCCCGCTACTTTGAGCAGTTCCGATCCGAGCGTCTTGATGATCGCAAACGACGGACAGATCGTGGGCGTAGCAGCTGGCTCCGCCGTGCTAACTGCGACCCTCAACGGCGTTCACGCCAGCGTGAGCGTAAACGTTCGCGCCCCCCTCTTAGAGCCACGGATTCAAACCATCAGCAATTATCTGGCGACTCCGGCTGAAGGCGCACTGTACGAGATGCCGGTGGTGATTCTCCGCTACCTGCCGACTGCGGATGGGCAGAATCTGGATGTCGCGTGGGCTCCGGATTTTTTTTCGCTCAACCCGATTCCGCTGGTTCAGTTGGAGCATAACTTAGACCTTTACGATCCGATCGTGAAGTTCATGCTCGAAGAGGGCAGCCGGTTTCGTGGCTATGGTAGTCAGGCATCGCCGCCTTCGCTTGGCTACCGTGTGGTTGCGATCATCAGCGTCTATGAGCCGGTTCCCCCGGGAAAAGCCAAAGCGCAACCCGGGTTGCCGCTTTACGATGCGGAATGGTTTCAAATCTTTGAGCGCTTTGGCATGCGAGACTATGTCAATAATTTGGGAGTGAAAGAGGTCTGGATGTACACGGGTTATGTGCAACCCAATATTCCGAGTTACGACCCAGCCATCCATCCCCCGGAGAATCTGCGCGAGGGATGGGAGTCGAACATGTCGAGCCCGACTACCGGAGACATCTCCAACAGCAACCGCGACACCACCGACCTCCCCATTTATGACAAGACTTACATCGTTTACGGGAGAAATATCCGGCGCTTAGACCCGGTGACAATTCACGGCGACGGACATCAGTTGGAAGGTATGTTCGATTACGTCAACCGGCGTCAGATGGGTGATTCAGTGCTTTTCTGGCAAAAGTTTGTCGGGTTTTCAGCGACGGGCTTATGGCAGCGAGGACGCTGCGGCGACACCCATCATCCGCCGAACGCGCTCAATGATTACGACTACCTAAACTTTGCACCGTTTGATAGTGACATCAGGGACTGGAAGCCTGATGGCGGAGAGACCACAGCCTTCAGCGCGGCGACTTACGGCGACGTGCCCTATAGGTTTCCGAATAACTACCTTCAAGCTTTTGGCAGTTCTGTAATCGAGCCGAATTGGTATATTTTTTGGCGGCAGAGTATGCCAGGGCACGGCAATACTATTCCTTACAGCCTGAGTCGAATGACGAACTGGTGGCAGTTCATCGGTGATTGGGATGCGGCCTCTCGCGCCGGGCTGGGTTTGTATGAGCCGGCCAACTGCACCTTTTCACTTCCGGTGCGGAGCCAGATCTTCGCCTCGGACGGAGGGACAGGAGTTGTTAACGTTACTGCGGGAGCCGGGTGTCGCTGGATGGCTACCAGCAACGCGCCGTGGGTCAAACTTACATCGGGTGACACCAGCAATAACGGCAACACCGTTGTAAATTTCTCGGTTGCTGCAAACACCCACGGTTATCCTCGCGCGACAACGATCGTCGTCGCTGATCAGCCCTTCGTTGTGACTCAGTCTGCTCCGAATCCCACACTGCTCAGTGAGCAGACTTCGTCCGGAGCAATTGCTTTAGACTCGGTAACATTTGTGCGCGATCCTTTCTCCCTGCGAACGACGCATAACTTCAGTTCCGACCAACGAACCCGCATTAGTCTCTTTGCTCTGAACGTTGAGTTGCTGCCCAGCGAAAATATTTCTGTTGTCAGCGCTCAAGCCGAAGATCAGCAACATAGAATATTCTTGCTGCCAGTCGAATTCGTCGGCAGAGTACCGAACTTTGATTGGCTAACCCAAATAAACCTGCTCTTGCCTGAAGAACTATCGGCTGGTGAAGACCTGTCGATGAGTATAAGTATGCGAGGCCTACCTAGTAACAAAGTAACGATTAGAATTACTTCAAATCCGTTCTAACTGGACGCCGGGAAAACTTGGTGCTCTGCGGCATTGCCGACCTGGAGCCAGGACGCGAGCCATTTATAATAACTACGCCAGCAGCGAACTCTAGTCAGAAAACTGCCGAACCAACCTTGCTGAATGAGTGCTCATTCAGTATCATAGGCCCCTTGGTAAGCCAGTTTAGCGGGGTTTGAGTGAACCGAAGCGACAGGCAAAGATGCCTGGTCGTAGCAGACACTTTTATGAGAATTGAAAAAGCTGCGGTTTTGGGAGCGGGAACCATGGGGGCGCAAATCGCCGCGCACCTCGGGAATGCCGGGGTGCCGACAATCCTGCTGGATATCGCCCCGCGCGAATTGTTGCCAGAGGAACAGGCGAAGGGTCTAACCCTGGAATCGAAGCGGGTGCGTAATCGCATTGCTCAGGCCGGATTCGACGCTGGCAAAAAAGCAAAGCCGGCTGCATTCTTCACGCCTGAAAAAACCGGGCTCGTGAGCATCGGCAACTTCGAAGACGATCTTCAGAAACTCAAGGACTGCGATCTGATTATCGAAGCTGTCGTTGAAAATCTTGACATCAAACGTAGCCTGTACGAGAAGGTTGAACAACACCGGCGGCCCGGTACAATCATTGGTTCCAACACGAGCGGCATTCCGATCAGCCAGTTGGCCTCGGGCCGTTCCGATGACTTTCGTGCACACTTCCTCGGCGTCCACTTTTTCAATCCACCCCGCTACCTGCACCTCGTCGAAATAATTCGCACCGAGTGGACCAAGCCGGAAGTGTCGTGCTTCCTCTATGGCTTTCTCGATCAGCGTCTCGGAAAAGGTGTTGTCCCTGCGAAGGATCGGCCAAACTTTATCGCCAATCGCATTGGCACCTTTGGCTCGATGGTCACGATCAAGACCATGTTGGACGATGGCTACTCTATTGAAGAGATTGACAAGATCACGGGTCAGGCCGTGGGCCGACCGAAGAGCGCTACCTTCCGTACGCTTGATCTCGTCGGCCTCGACGTCGGCGGCCACGTCATCAAGAACCTTTACGAAGCGTTGCCCGAAGATGAAGAGCGCGAGGTTTTCAAGGCGCCGGAGTTCTTAGGCGCGATGGTCGCGAAGGGGATTCTCGGGAATAAAACCAAGGGTGGCTTCTACCGCAGGCAAACCGGCGAGAGTGGTAAGAAGGAGATCTGGACGATAGATCACGCCACGCTCGATTATCGTCCAGCTCAGAAAGTTAACTTGCCTGCGCTCGATATGGCAAAGAATATTGAGGACTTGCCCGAGCGCATCAAGGCTCTCGTTTGGGGTAAGGACCGCGTAGGCGCGTTTCTGTGGAAAACGATCTCGCGGACTTTTCGGTATACCGCCAACCGGATCCCCGAAATAGCCGATACGATAGTTGAAATTGATCGCGCCATGCGCTGGGGATACAACTGGGAGCTGGGAATTTTCGAAACATGGGACGCGATCGGCGTTGAAAAATCTGTCGCGCGGATGAAGGAAGACGGGCTCACTATTCCGGCAAACGTCCAGAAGCTGCTGGACGCGGGCGCGAAGTCTTTCTACAAAAAGGAGAATGGCCAACAGTCTTATTTCGACTTTGCTTCCGGTGAGTACGTGTCGCTGAGCGATCAGCCAGGCGTAATCATTCTTAAGTCAGTTAAAGATCGCACCGGTGTGATCAAGAAGAACTCGGGTGCGTCGCTGATCGATATCGGCGACGGTGTCGCTTGCCTGGAGTTTCATTCCAAAATGAATGCCATCGGCGGCGACACGCTGCAAATGTTGAAGCAGTCGCTGGCCGAAGTTGAAAAGAACTTCGTGGGTCTGGTTGTCGGTAATCAGGGAACAAACTTTTCGGTGGGCGCCAACATCATGTTGATGTTGATGGAGGCCCAGGAAGAGAACTGGGAAGAGCTTGACATGATGGGTCGTGCTTTCCAGGCCTCGACTATGAGCCTGCGCTATTCACCGAAGCCGGTAGTGGTTGCGCCGTTCAATTTGGTCTTTGGCGGTGGTTGCGAGATGGTGCTCCATGGCGACCGGGTGCGCGCGGCGGCGGAAACTTACATTGGTCTGGTGGAAGTCGGCGTCGGCATCATCCCGGCAGGCGGTGGGACTAAAGAATTGTTGTTGCGTACGCTCGATTCGATTCCAAAAAATGTTGACGATGCCGATCCGTTTCCGTTTGTGAAGCGCGCCTTTGAAACTATTGCACTGGCGAAGGTTGCAACGTCTGCGGAAGAGGCGCGAACGCTCGGCTTCCTGACAGCGGACGACACGATTTCAATGAATGGCGACCGCTTGATTGCGGATGCGAAGAAGGAAGTGCTGGCGTTGGCGGCAAGTGGTTATGTGCAGCCGCAACAGCGAACTGACATTCTGGCGCTGGGTAACGCGGCGCTGGCGACGTTGAAGCTGGGGATCCATCAGATGAAACGCGCCGGTTACATTTCGGATCACGATGCGTTGATCGGTGAAAAGCTGGCGCGTATCTTGACTGGCGGCGACTTGAATCATGAGACGCGAGTGTCTGAACAGTATCTGCTCGATCTGGAACGGGAAGCTTTTCTATCGCTGGCGGGAATGCGAAAGACGCAGGAGCGGCTTGCGGCAATGTTGAAGACGGGGAAGCCGTTGAGGAACTAAGCTTGGCTGATCTGGACTCGAGAGTGAAGAATCACCCGGTGGCTGCCTGGATGGTTATCGCTCTTTTCGGTGCTCTTCTTGGTACGCTTGCGGGAATAGTTTTCGCATTCGAGGCGACAAGATCAATCACCGAAGGCGTACTCGCCGACAATCCAGCGGACCCGCTTGATATGCTCCCCTTTGTTCAGCTTATGTATGTCGTTCTCGGTTTTTGCGGCGGCGCAATCGTCGGGTTATTTGCTGGTGGCGTTGTCTACGTTGCTAATCGGTCGCAAGGTGCGCAACGTTTGAACATTTGAGAAGGTAGAGGCTAATGAAAGACGCAGTAATTGTTTCAGCAGTTAGAACGGCAGTCGGGAAGGCGCCGAAAGGCACTTTGCGAAACACACGCCCGGACGAAATGGGCGGCGCGGTTATCAAGGAAGCGCTGGCACGCGTGCCGGGGCTTGAAGCCGCAGAGATCGAAGACGTGATCATGGGGTGCGCGATGCCGGAGGCGGAGCAGGGAATGAACGTCGCGCGCGCGGCTGCGATTCGCGCGGGGCTGCCGGTCGAAACCAGCGCGATGACAATCAACCGCTTCTGTTCGTCAGGCCTGCAGTCGATCGCTATTGCCGCCGACCGCATCAGGACCGGAAGTGCCGAAGTAGCAGTCGCCGGGGGACTCGAGACCATGTCAATGATTCCCATGGGCGGTCATATCATTCGTCCCAATCCTTATCTGGTCGAACATTATCCCGACTTCTATCTGAATATGGGCCTGGCCACTGAAAACGTGGCGCGCAAATACAACGTGAGTCGTGAGGAGCAGGACGAATTTGCGTTGCGTTCACACCAGCGGGCGGCCGCGGCCCTCGACGCGGACAGGTTTAAGGACGAGACCGTGGCCCTGACTGTGACTTTCGAAGACTTAGACGAAAAAGGCCGCAAGCAAACGCGCGAAGTTATCTTCGATACAGATGAAGGTGTGCGGCGTGACAGCACTATCGAAGGTCTCGCGAAATTGAAGCCGGCGTTCAACGTCAAGGGCACGATAACCGCGGGCAATGCTTCGCAAATGTCAGACGGCGCCGCGGCTGCCGTGGTGATGTCGGCTGAGAAAGCGGCGAGCCTGGGGGTGAAACCCATGGCGCGGTTCGTGGCCTATGCGACCGCCGGATGCCCGCCGGAGGAAATGGGTATCGGTCCGGTGTTTGCCATTCCAAAAGTTTTGAAGCTGGCCGGTTTGACCCTCGATCAAATCGACGTGATCGAACTAAACGAAGCGTTTGCGGCGCAATCGCTCGCGGTCATCAAGACTCTCGGCCTCGATATTGACAAGGTAAACGTAAACGGCGGCGCGATCGCGCTCGGTCACCCGCTGGGTTGCACGGGGGCGAAGTTAACTGCAAGCATTTTGCGCGAACTCGAACGCCGCAACGGGCGGTATGGAATGGTTACGATGTGCGTCGGCGGCGGCATGGGCGCCGCGGGAATATTTGAAATGCTGTAGAACGATGGTCTTTGGCCTTTGGCCTTTGGTCTTGGAGCTTTGAACTTTGAAACTTTGAACTTGGTACTTGCGCTTTGAGGTTCCAAAGTCCAAAGACCAAAGACCAAAGACTAAAGACCAAAGACCAAAGACCAAAGACTAAAGACCCAACTACGTTCAATCGCTTTAGAAGTTAAGTTGAGGAGGATTTAGACATGTCAGCCGTAGTCGAACAGAAAAAGGTAGTCCAGGGTGGCGCCTTCATGATTGAAGATCGCACGACGCAGGAAATTTTCACGCCGGAAGATTTCACTGAAGAGCACCGCATGATTGCCGAGACGACGCGGCAGTTTATTGACAACGAAGTCGTTCCGCGCATCGACGAGCTGGAAAAGCATGACTGGAAATTAGCGCGTGAGCTGGTCGGAAAAGCTGCCGAGCTCGGGTTAATCGGCGCCAATATTCCCGAAGAGTACGGCGGCCTCGGGCTCGATCAAACGAGCGGAGCGCTGGTGGGCGAGAATATCGGCCGCTGTGCTTCCTTTGCTACCACGCTCGGTGCGGAGAGCGGCATCGGCTTGTTGCCAATCATTTACTTTGGCACGGAAGCCGCGAAGGCGAAGTATCTGCCGAAGATCGCCTCCGGCGAAGTGATCACTGCTTACGCGTTGACCGAAGCAGGATCTGGCTCCGACGCGATGGCGGCGAAAGCGACCGCGCGCTTGAGCGAAGACGGCACCCATTACATTCTCAACGGCGAGAAGATGTTCATTACTAACGGCGGCTTTGCCGACATCTTCATCGTGTTCGCGAAAGTCGATGGCGATAAGTTTTCGGCATTTATCGTTGAGCGACAGGAAGGACTGTCGCCCGGCGCTGAAGAACACAAGATGGGCATTAAGGGTTCGAGCACCACCCCGCTGGTCCTCGCGGACGCTAAAGCGCCGGTGGAAAATCTGTTAGGAGAAGTTGGCAAAGGTCACAAGATCGCCTTTAACACGCTGAATATCGGCCGCTTCAAACTCGGTGCGATGTGTATTGGCGGGATGAAGCTGATGCTGCACGAGTCAATTCGTTATGCGAACGAGCGCCAGCAGTTTGGCAAGTCGATCTCATCGTTTGGCGCTATTAAGTCGAAGCTCGGCGAGATGGCTATTCGCACCTGGGTAGGCGAAGCGATGATCTATCGAACCCTGGGCATGATTGAAGACGCGATTGGCGACGACCCGAAGGATCTCGAAGCCAAGATGCGCGCGATCGAGGAGTACTCGGCGGAGTGTTCGATCATCAAAGTCGCTCTATCTGAGTACTGCGACTACCTCGCTGACGAGATGGTTCAAATCTTCGGTGGCTACGGCTATTCCGCCGACTATCCGGCTGAACGGGCTTATCGCGACTCACGCATCAATCGCATCTTTGAAGGAACGAACGAAATCAATCGCATGTTGATTCCGGGTCGCCTGATGAAGAGTGCGCTAAGTGGCAAGCTCAAGTTGCTGCCGGCGGCGCAGGCGTTGATGGATGAAATACTAACGCCGCAGATCATGGGCTTCGATGATGACGAAGGCTTGCTCGCGGCCGAAACTAAACTCGCCAAAAACGCCAAGAAGGTGGGGTTGATGATGCTTGGCACGGCGGCGCAAAAGTACCTGTTGACGTTGGGAGACCAGCAGGAAATTCTGATTGGCATCGCCGACATCATCATGGATGCATATGCGATGGAGTCGGCCATTCTGCGCACGCAGAAGTTAGCCGCGGTACAGGGCGAAGCGGCTGCGGCACGATACATCGACATGACCCGGGTCTTTTGCAACGATGCAGTTGAACGTATCGATGCGCGCGCGAAGAACACCCTGGCCGGCATGGCTGAGGGCGATGAGTTGCGGACGCTATTGGCGGCGCTTAGACGTTTTACGAAGCTGACGCCGGTGAACACGATCGTTGCTCGGCAACGCATTGCCGACGTGATGATCGAGGCGAACCGGTACGTGTACTAAGACCTCAAGGGGGAAAAGGGGAACAGGGAAAAAGGAGAAAGTTTGAGGTCGTTTTCGCTTTTTCCTCCACCTTTCTCTCAGCGTTACAAGTTTTCTTTCAAAGTTGTCAATCCTTGAATCTCAGTCTCAGGTTGAAACCCGGAGTTGAGTTTGGATAAGTCTACTTGTCCATTAAATCTCATAAGGAGACAACGAATGAAGTATTCACGTTTCGAAGAGCTGCCAGTGTGGAAAGCGGCCATTGAGGTTGCGGTTCAGATATACGATTTGACTAGTCGACCAGTGTTCAAGAGTCGGTACAGTCTAAGGGATCAAATCGAGCGTGCGGCCGTTTCAATTTCCAATAACATCGCTGAAGGCTTTGAGCGCGGGACGACCCAGGAGCTTCTCACTTTTCCATACATCTCGCGCGGTTCGTGCGGGGAAGTGCGGTCTATGCTCTGCTTGCTCGAACGTCTGCCGGTCTTTGATGATTTGAAATTTGAGATCTCAAATTTGAAATTATCTCCGGAAGGTGTCTCGCGACAATTACGTGCCTGGGCGGACTTCCTTCAGAATTCAGAAGTCCGAGGACAGCGATACTTGACGAATAAGACAAAAGGCAAGTCGAAGGAAGCCCGAGAGCGAGAAGAATTCCTTAAGGAACTCGATCAGATCAAGAATAGAAAGCCGTAACCGTCGCCCTCGCAAGCCACATGCGCATCATTCCCATCTCTCTTCCCACGCCTTTCTACATCGGACCCGTTAACGTCTACTTGATCGCGGAAGATCCGATTACCCTCATCGACACCGGCCCTAAAACCAAAGAAGCGAATGACGCCCTGCATGAAGGCCTGAGAAAAGCTCGTGTTCGCGTCTCCGATATTCGCCGCATCGTCCTTACGCACGCGCATGAAGATCATTGCGGACTGGCGCGCTCGGTCCGCGATCAGGCGAAGGATGCGGAAGTTCTGGTGCATGCCTGGGAAACAGGACACCGCGTAGGCAGGCTCGAGTATGAAGAACATCGTAACCTGTTGGTGCGCGCCGGGGTGCCGTCCGAAGAAATTGAGACGATGCGAAAAATGTACGAGGGCGTGAGGCAGTATGCCGACTCATTCGAGAGCGAGGAGTACGGCGAGTTGCGTGACGAAGAAGAGCTGGAGTTTGAAACCGGTACGCTGCGCATCGTGCACACGCCGGGTCACACGCCGGGATCCTGCTCTTTTGTACGCGAGGCAGACCGCACGGTGATCGCAGGCGACTGCGTCCTCAAGCGCATAACCCCGAATCCAATTCTCTCTCCGGATCCCATCGATCCCAGCAAACGATTTGCATCGCTCGCGGAGTATTTAGTTAGCCTGGCTCGTCTGCGCACGTTTGCGCCCACGCTTGTGCATGGCGGCCATGGAGAGCCGGTGCACGACTTCGAGGAACTCTTCAATCGTTATTTCCGAGCCATCAGGGATCGACAGGCCGAGGTTATTCGTCTGCTTCCGAAATCCGGCGCCACTGCCTGGGAAATCGCCAGGCAGATGTTTCCCGTCACTGATGACGTTCACCGGTTCCTCTCAGTCTCAGAAGCCGTAGCGCATCTTGATCTGGCCCACTCTGAGCAGAAGATCGAAGTCGAATTTGGCGATGGGAAAGAAGTCTACCGACGGAAGACGGGGTAATAAGGGGAAGAGGGTAAAAGGGTAAGGGGTGAAGGGGAGTTGATAGTCAGGGAGTGTTCTTCCCTTTACCCCTTTTCACCCTGTGCAAGCTTCCGGGTTGCCATTGCGAAACTCGCAGTTACCATTGCGACACTCGGAGTTGCCATTGCGACACTCGGAGTTACCATTGCGACACTCGGAGTTGCCGTAGCGACACTCGGAGTTACCATTGCGAAACTCGGAGTTGCCATTGCGAAACTCGGAGTTGCCATTGCGAAACTCGGAGTTGCCATTGCGAAACTCGGAGTTGCCATTGCGAAACTCGGAGTTGCCATTGCGAAACTCCGAGTTGCCATAGCGAAGCGCCGGGTCGCCATAGCGAAGCGCCGGGTCGCCTGTAGAGACTTCCGCTTTGCCTCTTCGCCTGTTCCCCTTGTACCCTCTTCCCCCCTTTCCCCAGTCTTTTTGGAACCCCTGGTCGGTCCTCGCGTGTAATCCTCAAAATCTATCCGGAGGACTCTCTCTGCCATGAACCTTAAGAATGCCTTTTACTTCGTTTTCTCCCTACTTTTGATGGCTGGAATCACGATTGCTCAACAGGCAGCGCCGCCGGCAGCCCCACCGATGCCGGACGAGCCGGGAGAAGCCCCCGAGGCTTTCTCACTATTTATTGGCGGCGGCAGTTTCCTGGGCGTCTACGCCGAAGATGTGAACAAGGAAAACATGGGGCGTTACGGAATGCGCGACGCACGCGGGGTGGCAATCACGCAGGTCATCAAAGACAGTCCGGCGGAAAAAGCGGGACTAAGAAAGGATGACGTCATCGTCAGGTTTGAGGACGATAGTGTAACCAGTTTGCGAAAACTCAACCGGCTGGTGTCGGAGGTTGCACCCGATCAAACCGTGAAGCTCCGCATCAGTCGCGGCGGCGGCGAACAGGAAGTGGCGGTCACGATTGGCAAACGCAACCAATCGATCAATGCCATGGGAGACTGGCAGGGTCTCGACAAATTGAAAGGGTTGGACAAGATAGAAGGGTTGGAGCGCTTTAAGGAGTTGGAGCGAAACATGCCTCCGGGCGCCAAAGTTTGGAAGTGGGAAGGACCAGGCAAAGATGGAATGGTGTTCGCGTTTGGCAATCATCGCCGTATCGGCATCGGCACGACGCAATTAACCAAACAGCTGGCAGAGTATTTTGGCATCGGCGACAGCACGGGTGTATTGGTCACGTCTGTTATGGATGATAGTCCCGCGGCCAAGGCCGGGCTCAAAGCCGGAGACGTAATCACCGCGATTGACGGCGAGAAAGTGGAAGACGCCGGCGATCTGGCCCAGGGAATTAACAAGAAGAAGGACGGCGATGTAACGCTGACCGTAATTCGCAACAAGAATCAGCGGACCATTACTGTGACCCCAAAAGAAGATCCGGGCTCGTTTCCGGCAACTACGCCGCAGGGAGTGCGAACGATCGTCATCCCGCGCGTTGAACTCGGCTCTATCCCGGAGATGAACATTCGCGTTCCGCGAATCGACTTGCCTAACACCCCGGAGATTAACGTGACGGTACCCCGTACGATCAAGGGACCAAAGGTGCGCGTGATTAGAGCCGGCTCGCAACAGCCGATATAAGATGTAGGACAGGCATTCCTGCCTGTCCGCAGTTGTTCTCAAGTAAAGTTTGAAAAAGGGACAGGCAGGAATGCCTGTCCTACTTATTGTGGTGGCACCTTTTTCTTGCCTTCGAGTGCATCTCTGAACGCCCCACCGGGGACGTCGCCCATTTTTATCGCCTGATCAAACTCCTTTTCAGCTTCATTCGCATTCCCGAGGAAGGCGTAAATTCGTCCCATCGCTTCATGCGCGCGCGAGATGAGTGCGCGGTCTTCCGGCGACGACGCTTCAATTGCAAGTCTGTAATTTCCCAGCGCGCGATTCAGTCGCTCCGCCTGTACATCTTCGTCGATCGCGTCGGCTGCCGCGAGACTCGCAGTTTTTGCCAGCGCGAAGAATATGCGAGGCTCGCGTGGGTAATCTCTCACGAGATCTTTTAAACGGGCCTCTGCATTGTCGTAATTCTTCGACTGCAGAGTCAGTTCTATTTCCCCAAGTTTCTTAACGAGCACATTAGCCCTGGCCGCCTCGGCCTCGGAGTAAATTGGAGTTACCGTTTCCGCCCTCCTGGCGGCGAGGCGCGACTTCCGCGCCGCAAGGGCCCGCTCGCGAGTCCCCGCGTTTTCGCTCAGTCGATTGGCTTCGCGTACCGGGTCAAACGAATCGATCATGTCGACAAAAAACCCAGCCACGTCAAAACCGGAACTTTCGATCCCTTTTAACTGGTCAGAAAAATAGAAAGCGAGAATAGCGCCGCGTTCGTAGTCGTCTGCCAGGCGCGCGATCGTTTCGTCCTCAACCGCTTTCGCGTTGGCTTGAAGTTCTCTTGAAATCGCCTGACGTGAAGCATCGTCCCTAGCACTCGCGAGCTTTACGCGGGTTTCCTGATTCAGGCCTGCGAGTTTTCTCGCCTCGTCGTAGCGTGCATCGGCTGCGGCAACAAGTGAACGCGAGACCGCCAGGAAAATATCAGGGCTGACAACCGCGCCGGCCTTCTCCCGGGCGACAATGATCGATTTTATCTGATCGCGTCGCGCGGCTATTTCGCGATTGAATTTCAGCGCCAGCGGGTCGACGATATATTGCAGATAACCGCGTCGCAACTCAGAAGATCCGGGATCGGTCCCCTGTGGCAGCACCGCATAGTATTCATCGCCAATGACGCGGAAATTTATCGCGCCGGGAGCACCGAGCAGATCGGTAACGATATAGAAACGCCGCGGATGTTCGCGGGTTGAGTAAGACTTCGCCGCATTCTTCTTCGGGGTGGTTAGAGGTTTAACCTCCACTCGTTCCAGTGAATATGCTATTGGCCGTGTGTGCAGGTACGACAGCACGTCGCGAATCATCTCCGCGGTGGGCACTCGAAGTCGATCGCTTTCCCCCTGATACTCGCGTGTATAAGCATGAAGGTTTTCTTCAATATTTGAACGACGGTAAAACTCCCTCACTAAGGGAGCGAAGTCGAGCACTTCAAGCAGACTGGTTGGGAGTTCTTCAGATCGCTGGGGTGCTTCAAGCAATGGAGGTGGCCCCAGCGCGAATGCGAGCGAAACATAGCGGGCAGCTTGATCGGCGGCAGTCGCGGGCGCGGCAAGTTTGTTTCGTTCGTAGAAAGTACGCAAGCGATTACGCAGCTCGGGATCCAGGCCGGTCAGATCTTTTCTAACCTGCGCGAGAAATGGCGAAGGCTCGGCGCCGTTCGGCACCGGATCGAATCCGGCCGCTACCAGGGCCGCCATCACAACTATTAGCCGCGGTTCCGACTGGAAACTTACGCCATACTCTGAGAGATCAAAACCGGAGGCTTCGGGCGGACGTGGCGTGGGTCGCTGCTGGCGAGTCGGGGCCGGACTGGGACTCGCGACCGCCCGTCCCTGAGGCCCAGCAGGCTGGGCCTGCGAATGAGCTCCGGCGCCAGCAATCGTCAAAAGGATAGTTAAGGAAATGATCTGCTTCATAAGTTCGATATTGATTAATAGCTTAGGAGTTTGGCTTCGTGCTGCTTCTCTGGGAATGTTAAAGATACCCAACACCAACACGACCGATGCCCCGCCGACTCCTGGGAGCATTTATTTCGCCGCCTGGGAACGTCGCCGGGCCCGCAATAGCGAGGATGTTACTGGATAAGCAATAAGCGAACAAACCACCGAAAGCGACATGGCTCCGATCGAGAAGGGCCAAACTACGTCCCAGCTTTCCCGGAAAAGCTGGTGATAGTAAGCGGCGGTCAGCGGATGAGGATGCCTCAGAAGTTCGATACCGGCGGGAGGGATACGCAGCGGACGTCCGAGAATAAACGCTCCGATGGCATAAGAAGCAACGATGATCGGAACCAGGGTCAGAAAAGGGTTGTTTATAAACGTGCCGCTGTAGACGGCAACCTTGTTGAAACGAAAAACAAAGGCAATCAAAGTTGCGAGTATTGTATGGAGTCCAAGGAATGGGGAGAAGGCAACGAAAACACCAAGAGAAAAAGCAAGCGCCGTTCGCTCCGGTGGATCATCCAGCGCGAGCAAACGGCGAAAGGTGGAACGAAACATTTTTTAGGTTCCAAGTTTCGAGTTTCAAGTTTCAAGTTCGCGAGTCCGACTTGAAACTTGAAACCTGGAACTTGAAACTCCTACTTGAAGCTATTCAAGGCCTCGGCTTCATCGTCATAGGCGTCGAACACGGTCAGTAGTTTGGTGATGACCAGCAGGTCCCGAATCTTATCGGTAAGTTTCAAAAGCTTGAGCTGCCCGCCATCACGGCTAAGAGTGGTGTAGTTTGCAATCAATTCGCCAATGCCACTCGAGTCGACGTTCTTCACTTCACCGAGATTGAGAAGAATCTTTTTGCTGCCCTGTTCGTTCAGACCACGAATAGCGTTGCGGAGCGAAACGGCGCCATCGCCCATTCTTATGGAGCCACTACAGTCGAGAATGGTAACGTCTCCTGCCTGGCGCTGCTTAACGTCAAGTTCTGCCATCTTTTGTCTCCCTTGTTGGTCAGAGAAATTCGCGTTTATCTGACATGCGGATTACTTGAAACTGGCGAGCGCCTCTTCTTCGCTTTCATAGACATCAAAGACGGTCAGAAGTTTCGTGATTGTCAGGAGGTCCTGCAGTTTCTGCGTCAGATTGAGAAGCTTCAACTGGCCATTCTCTTTTCCGATTGCGGTATAGCTGGAAACCAATTCTCCGATACCGCTGGAATCGATGTAGCCGACCTTCGCGAGATTTAAGAGAATCTTTTTCTTGCCTTCTTCGAGTAGGCGCCGAATAGCTGTACGAAGAGCGACACTGCCTTCGCCAATGGTAATCTTGCCATCCATATCAAGTACGGTAACGTCGCCGACCTGACGCTCCGAAATATTTAGCTCTGCCATTTTGAGCGATCTCCTTTAAAGATTTGCGAGTCAGAATTTGCCAGGGTTTGATTTACGATCAGTCGTTTGTCTCCGGATATCGTAGCGGCTAACAGATCGCAAATCGCAAACTTGAGTTCTATAGTTTCTTAATCATGCGCACCTGGGTGCCGCCTTTTGGATCTGCCGCCCAATCGACTTCATCCATGAAGTTACGCATAAAAAAAATGCCACGCCCTGAGGTTTTTAAGATGTTCTCGTCTTTGGTCGGATCCGGTATGTCGTTGGGGTTGAATCCAGTACCCTGGTCGTGCACAGTGATCTCAAAAACTGCCGGAGTGTTTCTAAGCTTGAGTTCAACGGTTTTCGCGTCGTCGAGCTTATTGCCGTGAATCACCGCATTGGTTACCGCCTCACGAACCGCCATGTCGACTCCAAACGCGACCTCTTCGGTGATTCCGAGGCGATTCATGAATTCAGAAACTGCGGCAGCAGCTTCCCCGACCGCCTCAATGCGGCTGGGAAATTTGAGTTCAGTTGTTACTAAAGTCGTTTCTAGTGTCACAACTAAAAAGACAAGGCCATTCCAAGAACCAATGTGTGGGTCCTGGCTTTTTTGAACTCCAAAGCTACGGAAGATCGAGGGTTTAACACGCGGGCATGTCACGTGTCAAGAAAGAGGTCGAGACGAAATCGGTAAGGTTTCAGTTCTTTAACTTGCCACGTTCGCAATTACTTCAATGTGCTTCAACTACCTTTCATCTTCCGTCGCCGCCTGCTGCAGGCTCAAGGTTTTTCACACGACAGCTCCCCACGCCCCGCTTCGCGACGCATAGAAGTCAACGCCCTGTGTGGCCCCTCCGAAGCCTCGATGAATGATGTTTTTCGCCAGCCCAGCCTGAGTTATGGAACAATGAGGGGAGACAGCTCCAATCAGACTTGAAGAAGGGTAATGTCTCGGCAAGTCGTGACCGATCAACAGATCATCATCATAGGATTCATGGGAACAGGAAAGACTACGGTTGCCCATGAACTTGGCCGTAAGCTCAACTGTCTGGCAGTCGATCTGGATGAACTAATCGCCAGGCGTGAGAGTCGGAGTGCCAGTGAAATAATTGAGCAAGACGGCGAAAGCGAGTTTCGCAGAATTGAAGCGCAGTTGTTGTTTGAAGCTCTGGAAGATTCGCGCGCACGCGTTATCTCGGTCGGCGGAGGTGCCTGGACCATCGCAGCGAATCGACAGCGGATCGCACAGCGCGGAGCGTTCACTGTGTGGTTGGACGCGGATTTTGAATTGTGCTGGAGGCGGATTGAGTCAGGCAATGTAGCGCGGCCACTGGCGCGTTCGCGCGCGATGGCTGAACGACTTTACGGCGAACGCCGTCCAGTCTATGAACTAGCTGACGCGAAGGTTACCGTCTCCGAAGGCGATAGTGCAGCCGAAATTGCGACGAGAGTCGCTAACGAAATCTTGCGACTGCAGTAGAGAAACATGCAGGAGATCACAAACAACCAGCGAAACGATGGCCGTGACGATCGCGGACTTTTAAGCGCCTTGCTGGGTGATGGCCGGCCGCTGCTCCTTTTAAGTGGTTTAGCGCTCGTTCTTGCCGGAGGCTTCGCGTTATTCCTCTCCGCCACCAAACATTTTTTGCCTCACGACGTTGACTACCTGGGCATGACCGCCGAGCAGCTTTGCGGCATCAATAATTGCCGAGTCGTTTACTTCATGTTTCACGATCGCGTTGCCTTTGGCGGGGCGTTAATCGCGATTGGTGTGCTCTACATGTGGTTGGCTGAGTTTCCGCTGCGTCGAGGTGAGGCCTGGGCCTGGTGGGCTTTCGCCGTTAGTGGGTTTTTTGGCTTTGGTAGTTTTCTTGCTTATCTGGGGTACGGATATCTCGACACCTGGCATGGCGCCGCGACGTTACTCATTCTTCCTTGCTTTGCTATTGGCTTAGCAAAAACTCGAGCGCACCTGCAGGCGCCACGCGGCATCAGTTCCTTATTACGACCAGGCGCAGCGATCAACTGGCTTTCGCCTTTTGGGATCGGCCGGGCGCTTCTATTGGCGGTAGCTGGTGGCATGATTACCGGCGGTCTGACGGTGATGACGTTTGGCATGACGCGAGTGTTTGTGCCACAGGATCTGACCTTCATGCGTCTGGCGAGATCTGATCTGCAAACAATAAGTGCACGCCTGATACCTTTAATTGCCCATGACCGCGCCGGGTTTGGCGGCGCGATTTGTACGACCGGAGTTACAGTGCTCATCTGCGTGTGGTGTGCCAGACCCTCACGAAGTCTCCGGCAGATCCTGTGTCTCGCCGGCGTGATTGGGTTTGCCACGGCGATAGGCGTACATCCGATGGTGGGCTACAACGATCTGTTTCACCTGGGTCCCGCGATCCTTGGAGCACTCATGTTCATCGCTGGGTTGATCCTGTGTTGGAGGCCAATGCGGTTGGCGTGAACCCTAGTTGGCGCAGTCTGCTCCAGCCCTAATCCCCGTCCGCCTCGAGTGAAAAACCCTCGCGTTAGCTAACCCCCGGCAGGAACCCATCTTTTTTGAACCCGTTCAAAAAAAGTTCTTGACAGCCAAATTGCTCTGGAGTATGGTGTTTTTGAACGCGTTCAATTTCGAGCGTCGTTCCTAAAAAGGAGGCGGTTATGTCCGTTGAGATCATCACTTATCTGATTTACCTGGCAATAAGCATTGCCCTGACGATTTGGGTTGCCCACACGCTACACAAGAACGGCCGTGTGTTTCTGGTCGATGTGTTTCACGGGAACGAGCAGCTCGCGGATTCGGTTAACCACCTGCTGGTGGTAGGTTTTTACCTGATTAACCTGGGTTACGTCAGTTTGGCTTTAAAGCTCGGCTACAGCCTGGCCTCGGCGCAGGCGGGCATTGAAGCATTGTCGGTGAAAGTTGGGATGGTGCTGATTGTGCTGGGCGGCATGCACTTTTTCAATCTGTTCATCTTCAGTCGCATGCGGCGCCGGGCCACGCTTCGCCACTCACCGCCACCGGTTATGCCGGATGCATTCACCGCAGTGCGGGAGGCCTGAGCCATGGCATCGTTGATAGTACTCTACGATCCATCGTGCGGGTTGTGCCGGCGGGTGCGCGAATGGCTTGCGGAACAACCCAAGTTAGTGGAATTGAATCTTCTGCCGGTCAAATCTTACGAGGCGCGGCATCGATTCCCACAACTCGACCATGAACCCACTTTGAACGACCTGACAGTGATCAGCGATCAGGGAGCGGTTTACTACGGACCGAAAGCGTGGGTGATGGTCTTGTGGGCCCTTGGCCGGTATCGCGAATGATCTTACCGTCTCGCGACACCGGAGCTGTTGCCGACTGTACGTCGCATAGTCTCGCTGATCTCGCAGCATCGCTATCAGATCAGCCGCATGACTGGCTTGACGGGGTAACCATATGAAGTCTGCCAAAAAATCAACGACGAAGACTGTGAAGGGCGAACAAACAAAAGCGCTCATACTAACGACTGCCCTGGAAATGCTTCACGAGCGTGGTTATGAACAAACAACCATGCGCGCGATTGCTCAGCAGGCGGGCGTGTCGCTCGGCAACGCTTATCATTACTTCGGCTCGAAGGATCACCTCATCCAGGAGTTTTATCACCACTTGCATGAGGACCACTTACGAGCTTCGCTGCCGGCGTTGCAGAAGGAGTCGTCGTTGAAGGGCCGTCTCCTATCCGTGATGCGACTCAAGATCAACACCCTTGAGCCGTATCACGAATTTGCGGGTGTGCTATTTCAGACGGCTGCCGATCCGCATAGTCCGCTGAATCCGTTCGCACAGGCCTCAGCTTCGGTGCGGCGCGACAGCATTAAGCTTTTCGAGCAAGTTGTAGAGCAAACGAAGGCGCGGATTCCCAACGATCTGCGCGCGGAGCTGCCTTACCTGCTTTGGCTTTACCACATGGGAATCATTCTCTTTTGGATCCACGATAGTTCGCGTAAGCGCGCGCGCACTTACCACTTGATTGATCAGACCGTCGATCTCCTGGACAAACTTATCTCGCTGGCCAGCAATCCCTTCATGCGACCCGTGCGCAAGAGGGCTTTGAAACTGGTAACTGAACTTCGCGATTTGGAAGCGACTGAGGAAGATGGCGAGAAGTAGTACGGCTATTGGAAAACGCTAATGCGAACTCTGGTCGAAATTTGTTTGACGATCTGCGAATGGATTCAGGATAGGAATATCCGGCGGGCAGCCCGGAAGGCGGCCAGGGAATGCGAAAGGAAATCGATCTTAACTTTTCTTTCTCAAGGGGCCGTGGGCGGCATGGTCGGATACTTCCTCACAGTAGCCTTTTACATCACGCTTCAGCCGAGTGGTTACAGCTTTGCCTTCTTTTTCGTTCTCCCACTAATCCTCTTTTTCGGTGCGGTTTTGGGTGCAATTACCGCCGGTTTTGTTTGGTTACCGGCAAAGCTTCTTAAGCGAAGGCCTGGCTTTGTGATGCGCTCCGCCATCGTCCTTGGCGTCACGGAGTTGCTGGGCGTCGCACTTTCCTACTGGATAAACGAATTGCCCAGCGAGCAATGGAACTTGTCATGGAAGGTGGGTTTTGTTTCCTCGTGGGTTCTACCTATTGTGCTGATGACCGGCTCCGGCATCAGACCCTGTCACCTCATTTTCCTTGGCGACCGGCCGCGCAGCAAGCGTCACAATTTCGGAAGTTGGCTGGCATTTCCAGCCGGAGCGCTGCTCCGCGTAGCGAGTATCTTTGCCTTGTTTGAATCAGTGTTGGCCCTGGCGATTTGGATTTCCTGGCGAACGTCGGAGGGGGTTGATCTTCCAGCGTCCGAGCGCTTGCCGGAAATCGCGCTTGCGGTCAGCTACTTCGCAGCCGGCACTTACCTGAGTATCAGAACTCCGCGCAAGCTTCTCCTGCTGCCGACAGCGATCTTATTGAACCTACCCCTGGCAATACTGATGGTAAATCAGCAACACATCTCCACGCCCTACTCCGAGTTTTTAGTTTACTCATTCGCGGGATTCATCGGTTTGTGGGCCGTCTATACTTTGGGACGCTTGATTGCTCCAGAGTCCTCTTCCGAACCTTTCAAATCTTTGCCTGCTAGTGCGCACGTTCATCGGGCAGCACCGCAGGAAAATTTCCTGGTGCAACTATGAAGATATTAATTCCCGGTGGATCGGGTCACGTGGGCACTCTCCTTGCTCACGCGTTCCACGAACGTGGCGATGAAGTCGTCGTTCTCAGTAGAACTGCAACAGACGCTTCGCCGTGGCGAGTATTGAAGTGGGATGGCGCGAAGCTCGAGGCCTGGGCAGATGAATTTGAAGGCGCGGACGTCGTCATCAACCTCGCCGGGCGAAGTGTTAACTGCCGCTACACGCCGGAGAATCGCCGCATCATCATCGATTCGCGGGTGAACTCAACGCGAGTAGTCGGGCAAGCTATCGCTCAAACCAACAATGCCCCACGCGTTTGGCTTCAGGCCAGTACCGCAACGCTTTATGCACACCGTTTCGACGCTCCGAACGACGAAGCAACTGGCATCATCGGCGGATCAGAACCGAACGCCCCTGATACCTGGCGCTTCAGCATTGATGTAGTGAAAAAGTGGGAGCGCGAACTAAACGCGGCGGCGACGCCAAACACGCGCAAGGTGCTGATGCGTTCGGCAATCGTAATGACACCTTATGCCGGTGGACCTTTTGACATGCTTTTGCGATTGGTACGGTTCCGACTTGGCGGTCATTTCGGAGACGGAAAAGAGTTTGTCTCATGGATTCATGACCGGGATTTTGTGCGCAGTGTCGATTGGTTATTGCAACATGATGAGTTGGACGGGCCGGTTAATCTGGCCGCGCCGAATCCGTTAACCAACTCGGAGTTCATGCGAAGTATTCGTAAGGCTTGGGGCATATCGTTTGGGCTTCCGGCAACCGAATGGATGTTGGAGCTTGGGGCATTCGTCCTTCGCAGTGAAACCGAACTAATGCTTAAGAGCCGTCGGGTTGTTCCCGCCAGACTGCTGGAGTCCGGCTTTGTCTTCCAATTTTCCTCCTGGGCAGAAGCAGCGCAAGACCTTTGTGCCAGATGGCGGAAACGCCAACTCACTGGCGCCGCATTTTCAAAGTAGTAACCCACCTCCAATCCCGCCAATGGGCTTAACGACAGGGCGGCTTTGCGTACGGGCCATGGGCCCTGGGAAAACTATCGAATTTGTTGGCAACCCTGAAGGGTGATGCTAGAATCCGACGACTCGCTTGATTGGATTAAGGGCGGCTGCAATTGTACGGATCTCACTGGTTTGAGTTAATCGACTAAGACTTTTCGTACCCCGTGAGGAGGCTTTCCCCAATGGCTTCACCTCTTATCGTTTTGACCGCTTCGTCAACCGAAGCGAGTGAGTGGAACCACAGTATCTGGCAACAGATGATGTCTGCTGCCGTCCCCGTCAAACTAAGCAACACGATTTTCAATAAAGTCTCATTTGCGAATGAATCGTGGCCGGACGGCCGGGCGAAGTTTGTGCCTAACGGACTGCGCATGGTCGAGACATTGCTGCTTAGGGAATATGCGGAAGAAGACGTGGTCACTTGCTACTGCGACAACCTGGAAAAGTTTATTGGGCCGGAGACAAAGGTACTGGCGATTCACGCGCATAACCCTTTGGGGATTTCCTACGCGACTGAAATTTACGCCAAACTCTTCGGCGAAAACCTGATGCCGCTTAACGCTGCCGAGTTTCTCAAAATCGTTACTCATCCGATCATCAAAAAATATAAGCCGAAGATCGTTGTGGGTGGGCCAGGCGCCTGGCAATTGGAGAAGGCAAACCGCCTTGATGAGTTTAAGATCGACTACCTGATCGACGGTGAGATCGAGCGCGTTTTCAACGATATCTTCCGGCGCATTATGGCGGGCGATCCGGAGTTGCCGAGAATAATCAAGGTTCCCAAAGACATGCAGGCGACTGTCGAGGAGATTCCGGTCGTGCGGCATCGTTCAACCTTCGGAGTCGTCGAGATCACTCGGGGATGCGGGCGAGGCTGCCAGTTTTGCGGACCAGCCACCAAGGTTGGTCGCTCGTTTCCTTTGGAGCACATTATCGAGAGCGTGAAGGTGAACGCGCGCGAAGGCGCCGACAGTGTTCTGCTCGCTTCCGAGGACATGTTTCTCTACGAGCAGTTGCCAAATTTCCAGACGAATGTGCCGGCGCTGGAAAAACTTTTCAAGAGTATCGTCGCGGTACCGGGAATTAAACTTATTCAGACTTCGCACATCACCATGGCGCCGGTCGTTAAGGATCCCTCCATCGTTGAGCGCCTGGCGCCTTTGATTGTCCCTTATTCCCACGTTCAACATCAGCTTTCTTCGCATCCGGACAAACGCGCCGCGGATCCAATCATCGGCCTGGAGACAGGCAGTTCTCGTCTGTTTGATACCTACATGAAAGGGAAGGCGTATCCATATAAGTCTCACCAGTGGCGTGACGTGATCCTCAAGGGAATGGAAACCCTGAACCGCCACAACATATTTCCCATGTGTACCTTCATCCTCGGGCTGCCCGGTGAAACTGATGAAGACACCAAGCAATCACTCGATCTGCTTTACGACCTGCGCAATGCGAAGGGCACGTTTGTGCCGACTTTCTTTGTGCCGCTGGAAGATACGCGCATGCAGAAGAAGGCGAGCGCGAAGTTAATCGAGATGACTGATCTGCAGTGGGAATTTTTCTTTACTTGCTGGAGATACAATCTCGAATTCTGGAAGGGCGGCCATACGCGCTTAAATGCGAAGTTTTCACTCGGCGTGCCCATTTATTACAGCAAGATGGGGAAGCGATTGTTTGGCGATGTAATCAAGTACCCGATCGCGCGCTTTGCAGGCGCGCCGGACAGATTCACACGGAAGCATCTTTATTTGGACTTCACTGGACACAAGCGAAATCCCGATGGCCTGCAACCTTTCACAGAAGAGATTGTTCCGGGATTCAAGAACGTGCGCGAGAAGGGACTCAACCTGATCGACGCGAGTGAGTTGCATCACCTGCAACCGGCGCCAAACGCGGCGGGAGCCGTGACGGCGGACTAACTGTCCTCGGATTATGGCCAGGCTTGTTTTCGGCTACGCCGTCTGATGTGTGGAAGGGCTTTGCCCTTCCGGCTAGCTTAACTAATTTTGGGCTGCGCCCTTCTCAGGGGCGTAGCCCTTGAATTTAGGGAGACCACTCTTCGGTGGGGCAGAGCCGCCACCGCACATCAGACGGCAGAGCCGCAGAGCCAGTTGATTGGAGCAATCGCTCGTAGCTAGGTCGCAGATCGAGCCTTGTTCGGTTCACCATCTTTAAAATTAGACTTGCCTTCGACTTCACATTCAAGGGTGACTCGACCACGTTCTCGTAACTCAATTAACTTCAAGGGTGGTTTGAAGGCGTATCCTTCTTGTTTCACGGGATCGACGCTTACATCTGGTGCTTCACGATCACGCTGGCGAGGCGATTGGCGATGGCGGGGTCCAGCGCTTTCAGTTTTTCCTGTTGCTCGAGTGCCTTTGCAGTGTTACCCATCATCAAATAACTAATCGCATAGTTGAAGTAGTAAGAAGGTTCGCGGGGGTCGAGGGCAATTGCTTTTTCATGGTAGGCGATCGCCTCCTTCGCTCTTCCTGCCTTGGAAAGGGTGACGGCGAGACCGTCGTAAGCGAGCGAGTAGCCCGGATTGCTTTTGATCAAGTTACGGAAAACAAATTCCGAGTAACGAAAGTTGCCTATGCGATCGTAGCTGACTGCCTGATTGTATTTCGCCTTCAGTAGTTTCTGATCGAGGGTTATCGCTCTAGTGAACGCTTCGAGCGCACGCGGATACTGCTTCAACTCTCCCAGTGCCTCACCAAGATTGTTGTAGCTTTCGGCGTCTGCGGGATTGAGAGTCACGGCCCGCTCGTAAGCAACCTCAGCGTTACCGAATTTTCCCTGCGCCATGTAAGCGTTTCCGATTCGCAAGTTTGCAGTTGCTGCAGTGCGAGGTTGATTTGCTGACAACGCGATTACGCGATTGTAGGTGCGAATCGCTTCCTCGAAGCGTCCCTGATTGTGTGCAGTCTGTCCCGCCATCAGAAGCTGTTGGACATCGTTTGAGGCGCCGACGGAACGGACATTAACGACGGAGGTTTGGGGCGCCGGCGAAGTTTTAGGAAGATTCTTTTGAGTTTGTTGAGCTGCCGCTGAGAGGATCGGGCAGACCAGAAACAGGACGGCCAGTTGGAGCGACAAGCGTCGTTTTCTTCTCAGTTTTGCAGGAGACTTTGGCATCGTTAGGTAGTAAACCGTTTAAACGGTTTCCTTCACGAACTCGACATCTGATCACCGGGCCGAAGCCGCGGTGTTAATGGGAAGACACGCGATTTAGCGCGCTTTCGACCTTGCCTGGTTGTTCGCGTCCGTGGTAAAAGAGTGCCCCTTTCAATAAACGGGTAATCAGCAGGAAAAATTGGAAACACGTGCGGGTTCCTATTTTTCTTATCACCACAGTCTCTCAGAGTGTTGATGGGAAATCATCAAGGAGGACCACCGCCTATGCGTAAGCTGCTTCTGCTATTCGCGATCCTACTCGTCTGTGCCCCAGCGGGTTTTGCCCAGAGCGATTATGCCAACTGGGAATTCTTCATCGGTTACGCTCACGAGCGTGCCAACAACGGTGCCGATCGAATCGACCGCAGAGGTCAGGCCATCAACAGCAACGGTTCGACCCAGCGCGTCGACTTCGTTTCGGAACGGATTCCCTACAACGGCTTTTCAACTGAAGTCGTTGCCAATGTACATCGCAATATCGGTCTGGTGGCAAACTTTTCGGCCACCTTTGCCAACACCGAGTTCGTTGACAGTTTGAGCGGTCGCCGTTTCAATGCGCGCGTTTCCAGGTTTCTATTACTGGGTGGGCCGCGTTTCAATTGGCGCAACTCGTCGCCGTTCATTCCTTATGCGCATGCGCTCTTCGGTGTGGCGCGCTACCACGCTGACTTTCGCGACAATAATTTCACTTGTCCTGACACTAACGAAACCACTTTTGCAATGGCCCTGGGCGGAGGCCTGGATATCAGGGCCGGCAATCACATCGACATCCGCGCGGGACAAGTTGATTACCTGCCGGTTTTCTTCAGCCACAAGCGGGAAGATGGTTTGCGATTCTCAGCCGGCGTGAAGATTAAGTAAGCAGCGCTTTCTGCGTTAGTCTGGCTTCAATTCAGCTTCAGCTTCTGGCGCTGATCGAAAAAGTCGCTCCAGGCGTCGCCGTTTTTCTTGAGCAGGGCGGGAACATTTTTGACTGTAAAGTCGGAAATCTTCACGCCCTGCTCAATTTGTTTCCAGCTGAGCGGCATGGAGACGGTCGCCCCTCGTTTCGCCCGGGCTGTCAAAACTGCCGCCAGACTTTTCCCGCGCGCATTCTGCATCCAATCAACGTAGACCTGTTCCTTCTTCCGCTTGGCGATAGCTCGCTCGACGGTGGCGATCTTTGGCGCGCGCTGCGCCACCTCGCTCGCCAGCAGCCGAGAAAACTCCGCCACGCTTTCATACTTATTTGTGGGTTTCAGCGGCAGGTAGATATGTATCCCCGATGAGCCTGAGGTCTTGGGAAATGAATTGACCCCGACGTCATCGCAAACTTTTTTCGTGACCAATGCAACCTGTAGCACGTTTTCCCAGGGCGCTTGTTTCGGATCGAGGTCGATGGCGATCCAATCCGGGTTATCGAGTTTTGCAACAGTAGAATGCCAGGGATGCTGCTCAATCGTTCCCAGGTTCACGAAATGCAGCAGGGAAGCAGTATTGGAGTAAACAGCGTAATCGAGATCGCGGCCATCGCGATTGGTAAGCCGGATTGTCTTGATGAAACTCGGCGCGCTTTCGAGGTCCTGTTGAAAGAACATCGGGGCATTAACGCCGCGTGGCCAACGCTGCAGGATTGCCGGACGATTCCGGAGAAATGGCATCAGGTAGTCGCTGACGCGCAGGTAATAACAAAGCAGATCAAACTTGGTGAGTTTTTCGTCGGGCCAGTAGACGCGCTCGAGACTGGTTAAAGAGACGGGCTGCCCTTCAACCTCGAGTAGCAAATCGCCCTTCGGCTGCTTAAGACTGAAAAACTCCTCGACGGAAATCACTGCGCCCTTTTTTGCGGGCGTGCGCTTAACCGTCTGTTTTTGCGTTCCGGCTTTTGCAGTTGCCATCGATAGATTTTGTTTCAGAGACCCATTATAAAGGGGTTACGAGATAAACTTAGCTAAAAAGTATTTGATTTGCAAAACCAATGTGTCACGTTCCAGTCATAAGGCGTCAAGGTCGCGAAATGTAAAAGCCCACGCCCCAGGTAAGAGTTCGTTGAATCGTTGGAAGCGCTGAAGGCGCTGACATTATTTTCGCGCCGTTGGCGCTCTGGATCGCTAAATGAAACGTGAGGTGTTTTAAAGTGATGATTCGAAGAGAAATAGCACTGCCGATTCTATTGGGTGCTTGTATGGCACTAGCAATGTTGCCCGCAACCTTTGGAACAAATGTGCGCCAGCCGCTGGCTCAAGTGACATCTAATCAGCGTTACCGGCTCGATTCCAGCCAGAGCAAATTTATTGCGCACGCTTTGCGCGGCGGTCTGCTTTGGTTCAAGGGTCACGAACACCTGGTAGCTGCGCGCGAGTTCAGCGGTGAAGCTCAACTTGACTCCGTCTCATTGGCAGGAAGTTCATTGCAGTTAACCGTGCAAACCGACTCGATGGCGGAAACAAGCGACGCCTTTACCGAACCGCAAAAACAGATCATCAACAAGGAGCTACGGGAGATAGTGCTCGAGCCGGCCAAGTATCCCGAGATTATCTTTAGGAGCAGTAGCGTTAGTGGCAAGTCGCTCGGCGCAGATCAATACGATCTGAAAATTGCGGGTGCTCTAACACTGCACGGTGTGACGCGTCCAATTGTCATTCCGGCGAAGGTCACCGTCAGTGGAAACGACTTGCGCGCGGTTGGGGAGTTCAGTATTGACCGCAGTGACTTTAACGTGAAAGCCACCTCAGCATTTCATGGCATGGTTCGCGTTCGCAATAAGGTGAAGTTTACGTTCGACATTGTCGGCCACCGCGTCTGAGGCGACTCTCGATGCTTCGCATGATTGGGCTGGCAGGGCTGGATATTAGCTAAGGGCTACAACGCAGCCCTTAGCGTGCGATCTTCTAAACCAACGCGCAAGACGCCCAGTCCATTAATAGGGCCTATTCGCGAGTAACTTGCTGAGCTTCTCGAGCTGTTCTTCCAGCGAACCAGCCATCCAGGACTCGGGGGCCTCCTTGATGGCTGCCTGCTTTTCGGCTTCGGCACCGGCCGAGTCGCCGATGCCGACATGGGCTTCGACCAACGTAGCCCGGAGCCAGAAAAGTTGTTCAAGATCGACGTTGCCTTTGTCGTCCTTGACGCCTGCAGCCAGCCTTTCCTCGCCCAGCGTGATAACCCGGCGGCGTACTCGCTCGGCCCAGACAAAATCCGCAATCGCATCGGGCCCGCTACCTGCGAGGCCCGCACGCACGTTGAGCATGAAGGCATAATTGATTCCGTTGTAGTAGTCATCCTTCAAGTGGAACCCCTTGCCGTAGGAGCGGATCGACTCATCCAGAGCTTCGGTGTCGCTATCGAGTTCCCACATCCGTTTATGGATGGCGCCCCAGATGCCGAGGGTCTCGGGGTCATTGCTGGTCTGCGGCTTAAGCTCCATGAGGATATTCTTCGCCTCGGCCAGGGCGCCTTTCGCGTCCGGCTGTTTGCCTTTGTAAGTAGCAAGCGCGAGCTGTTGGAGGATAAACGGGTCGCCCGGCATTCTTTGCTTGAGTTGCTCCAGCGCCATTTTCGCTCCCGCCCAATTGCTGGTTCCCCGGGCCTCGCGAAACATCCTCATGAGCAGGGTGACGGTTTGATCCGGAGCAGGAGCCGGAAGAGCCTCCGCAGGTGCCCCCGCGTTGGTTGCAGTCCCTTTGGCTTCATCCACTCTTGGTTGACACAAGGTTGGTAGAAAAGTGTAGACGGGACTGTCGGTCTCCTCCTTGTTCGCTAGTTCGAGGATGGCTTTTTTCAGCGCCTTCCGGGCGTCAGCGGCGTCCTCGGCATCGATCCACTCACCGCCATGTTTGTAGGAGCGGACCAACAAATGACCTATGTCGAAGGGAAACTTGAAATTCTTTTCGGCGATGACGATGGTAGTTTGCGGTCGCAGTGCATGACGCACGCCCAGCTCATATATCGCATTGGCATTGGATGTCGAGAGGTCGGCCACCACGACGTCGGCGCTGAGCAGCAACTCGTACATTGGCTTGTCGATAATCCCTGAATGAATGATATCGTCAGCACGAATGCATTCGAGTCCGGCTTCTTCTACTGCGTCTCTGATAATCGTGCGATATGTCTTGTCGAGATCGTAGGCTTTTTGCTGTTGGAAATCGGTTTTCGTACCGAATCCCATAACGACAAAGCATTTCTTTTTAGCTGGTGTTTCGGCCATGGTTTTACCTTTCTTAGAGGAACGTTACCTTCGCGTCTTCTATTTCCACGCTTTCAAGAACGGAAGGTTGGTCAGGTACTGCGGCGAACGGCCGGACTACGAACTCCAGCTTGACGCCACTTCGTGAGTATTCAGCAGCCTTCTATCGTAGAAAGAGCTTCAATGCAAGAGTTTCGGTACGGCGAAAGCGCTTTTTTTAGCGGGATATTTTGCGAAGACCTACGCTTGTAAGAGGCTAGGTTTTGGAATAGCCACGCGGATGTGCCTGCATCCACTTCCAGGCCGACTCGATGATTACGCGCAGGTCCTGAAACTCTGGTTGCCAGCCCATCTCTCGCTTTATCTTTTCCGAACTCGCGATCAAAACTGCTGGATCACCGGCACGTCTGGGAGCCACTCGAGCGGGAATGCTTTTCCCCGTTACCTCGCGCGCTGTTTCCAATACCTGATTCACACTGTAGCCATCACCACCACAACCGAGGTTGTAGACGCTGCCGCCGCCGTCCTTGAGCGAATGCAGGGCGAGAATGTGCGCGCGCGCAAGATCGATCACGTGAATGTAGTCGCGCACGCAGGTTCCGTCGGGCGTTGGATAGTCGTCTCCATAGACTTCTACGAATTCACGGGTACCCGCTGCCGCTTGCAGGGCGATCGGAATGAGGTGGGTTTCGTTCGCGTGGTCCTCGCCGCAGTTTTCGCTTGCGCCGGCAGCATTGAAATAGCGCAAAGCTGCGAAGCCCAGGCCGTAAGCTTCCGCATACCAGCGCATCGCTTGTTCGAAGGCAAGCTTCGACTGACCGTAAGGGTTCGTTGGCTGGGTGGGAGCGGTCTCTTCTGTGGGTTGTTTATCCGGTTGCCCGTAGGTGGCTGCGGTGGACGAAAACACGAGTCGACTGACGTTCGTCTCGCGCATGGCATCAAGCAACGTCAGGCTGTTGACTACGTTATTGCGGTAATACTTGGCGGGATCTTCACAGGATTCGCCGACCAGGGAATCCGCCGCCAGGTGGACCACAGCTTCGATTTGGTTAGCCGAAAGAGCGTTACCTAATGTTCCGGCATCGGCGAGATCAGCCTGAACAAACGAGGCACCTTCAACGACGGCTTCGCGGTGGCCCTTGTACAGGCTGTCATACACCACTACCTCGTGGCCGTCTTTCAACAATTCTTCTGTGACGACGCTACCGATATAGCCCGCGCCACCGGTGACAAGAACCTTCATGATCTGTGAGCCCTGAATCTTGGGTAACGCGACCTAATAACCTGCGATGAGTCGAACGCAAAGCAAAAGATGCGTTGCTGGAAGGAAGGCATGTGGAGGCAGACGTTAGGCCTACGAAAACTGACAGTCTGCGTTACCAGGGACCTGGTTTTAAGTATGGGCCATCTTCGGCTGCGCCGAGGCTGAGTTAGCTGGTGCTGAATCTTTCGGCGCGTAGTAAAGGATGCGGTTGCAGTTGTCGCAGGTAATGATTTCTTCGCCTCTGCGCACCTCCGCCATCGCCTGTGGACGCAACGCCATGAAACAGGCCATGCAGGCGCCGTTACGCGCCTCAGCCACCGCCACGCCATCGCGAATGCGCGCCACGATGCGGACGTATTGGGCACCCATAGCTTTCGGCAAAGCAGCGACGAATCGCTCACGTTCCATGCGGCTTATTGCCAACTTGTCGGCTTGCTGGCGAGTCTCTTCGTCAAAGGCCTCAAGTTTGGCCGCCCGATCAGAGTTCAAAGAGGCAACTTCTTCAGCGCGCTCAGTTAACGACGCCTCAGCTGCTTCCAGTACTTCCATATGTTCGAGGATTTGTGTTTCCAAAGCGGCGATCTGTTTACGGGCGGCATCAGCCTCGCGAATTGCCGCCGTGTACTCATCTGGTTTCTTCGACGACATCAAATTACGATCGGCGCGTTCCACGCGCAGGCGCTGTTCGGCGACTTCGGTCTCGAGGCGGGTGCGAGCATGCCTTGCTTCGTCTCGCCGATTTTCCAGGGCCCGAATTTCAAAGGCGCGCTGATCGAATTCTGACTCGATCTGAGCGCGCCTTTCGGGGATGGCCTGTTGTGCTGATTGTAGTTTTCTTATGCTTGTATCCAGGTTTTGTAGAGCGACTAATTGCTGTAATTCCGCTTTCACTCTTTATGCTCTCCTTAAAAGATCAGGTGCGAATTTGTTATGAATCAGGGCAATCATCAGTGTGATTATCAGGCATGCGCGCCCTTGGCGCAAGTCAGGCCGATATGGACACTGACGCAGTTTAGTCAAACTGCATCAGAACCCCGATATCCCTCGCGAGTTTAATGAATACGGCAGGAAAAAGGCTGATGATGACTACTGTCCGGTGGCTTTGGCAGCATTGATGCGCCCGCCGGTTGAGACTTTACCCCGCAAGCCCGGCAGGATATCAACTGACTTAAGCAACAAGGAACGCAGCTCATCCACTGAAAGTCCTGGCTGAGCAGAGAGCGCCAGCGCGGCAACCCCGGTGACAAACGCGGCCGCCATTGAAGTTCCTGAATGCTGTCCATAATCATTGCCCAGGGCGGTGGTCAGAATGTCTTTGCCCGGCGCCGCCAGGTGAACGCTCTTCCCGCCGTAGTTTGAAAACTGCGCCAGCAGGTCGCTTCGGTCTGTGGCTGCGACGCTGATGATGTTTCCTACGCCATAGCCGGCGGGATACCGTTGACTCGTATCGTTATCAGAGCTGGTGCTTCCGCTCGCGGTAATGAAAAGTATTTCTACTTCATAAGCTTTGCGGATCACATCTTCGAGCGCTCGCGAGGGTTGACTTAGTCCCCAACTCGCATTGATTGCGCGAAGGTTCACACCGGCGCGTTTGCGTTCAATCGCATAGTTGATAGCTTCGACCGCGTCCGCGACGTAACCAAAACCGCCGGCATTCACGAACTTCAGCGGCATGATTTGCGTCTGCCAGTTCACACCGCAAACGCCGGCGTTGTTGCCGCATGCAGCGCCGATGATTCCCGCGCAGAAAGTGCCGTGACCATTGTCATCGATTGGGTCACCGTCGTTGGCGACGGCGTTGTAGCCGTGAACATCGTCGACCGTTCCCAGGTCCTGGTCACGGTAAGGGGCCATGGTCGCGGGTCGCGTCCAGATATTGTTGACCAGGTCGACGTGGGTATATTCAACTCCGCTATCCAGCACAGCGACAACGATCGCATTACTACCTTTCGTTCTCGTCCAGGCCTCGGGAACGCTAGTTTCCGATAACGCCCATTGCTCGTTAAGTCGCGGATCGTCAGCTCGCGCGGCGTTCACATTGTTGCTTGCCTGATCGAGGCTTATCTCGTAATTAGGTTCCGCGTATTCAACTTCGGGCAGCACGGAATACTGAGCCGACAACGCCCTGGCGTCTCCACTGTCCGGATCATGAATCGTGACTAGTCCGGGAACTGCTTCAATCTCATCCTGGATTCGATCGTTGAAGCGATTTGTGATTTGCTCGATCGTGTCGAGGGAAAGGCCGGCGCGAAACTTTACGAGAATTTCAGGGCGCGTCAGGGCGATTCCGGCATTCTGCTTTAGTTCGTCACCGCCTGCCCGGGTCTTTGGTTCTTCGGGGACTATGCGAACTGACGAGCGGACCTGCGTTGGTAATCTTTTGATCTTGACCGCAAAGGCAACGGCGAGAGTGATCATGAGCAGCAGTCCCAGGTAGAGGATGTATTTGTTGCGGCTCATCTTGAAAGAAAGGAGGCGGGAGCAGGAGGCAGTAGGCAGGAAGAACAGCCGCGGATGAACGCAGCTGAACGCAAATCCGAATTAAGAAGTGACGAGCAGGTTTTCATGTTATACGCGTGTATTCGCGTTAATCCGCGGCTAATGCCTTCAAGTTTTTAGACCAGGTCTCCGGCGAAGTGCTGTAGCAAAACTGCAACCGCAATTGCAGCAGTTTCGGCTCGCAGCGTTCGTCCGCCAAGGGTGATGATTCTCCAGCCGGCCGCGCGCGCGCTCGTAAGTTCTTCATCGGTCCAACCGCCTTCCGAACCAACCAACGCAGTCAACCGGGTTGTTTTTGCCGTCAGGAGCTCGATCGTTTCCGCTAGCGACTCGCCGTCGCGTTCCGAGAACATCAGGAGGGTCGACGCGGGCTCGGCCGCAGCTTGCTGAACGAGAGTCGCAAAAGCGATCGGGGAAGCTATGTCGGGCACGACGGCGCGGCCACATTGTTTTGCGGCCTCGAGAGCAATTCGCTGCCAGCGGGTTAGTCGTTTCACGACATCCGACTCGTCGCGCAGTCGAATATCGGCAAGCTTTGTCACCACTGGCACTATAACTGTGACGCCCAGCTCAGTCGCCTTTTGCACGACCAGATCAAACTTCTCGCCTTTGAGAAGAGCAACGGCGAGAGTCAGATGTAATGGCGACTCGGGGCGGGCCGCCTCTACCTCTCGCACGACCATTAGATGGGCGGCATCGCGCCGGGTTTCTTCCACGCGGCACTGAAACTCTTTTCCGGCGCCGTTGAAAACATAAACCTCGTCGCCAACCTTCAGGCGCAATACCTCGCGCAGGTGGCGCGCCTCGTCAGACGCAAGCGTGATGCGCGTAAGGCTTGAATCGAAGGCGCTCAGCGGCGCGTAGAATCTGCGTCGAGTCATAAAAGTAGCACAGGCATTGCTGCAACGATCTGAGAGTTGCTAATCAGCCCGGAGGGCTGGCAGATAGTAGCCGGTGGTTGAAGCGAAGCGGAAACCACCGGAACAAATCAAAAAAGAGAGTTACACCACGAAGTGGTGCGACAACTCAAGGAGAATCTCTCGCTGGCCCTTCTCTATCTGGCACTCCGTCGGAGTGCGGTGATTTGTGCCCGTCTCTCCGGTGGTCTTCGCTTCGCTTCGACCACCGGCTACTTTCTCGCAACCCTCTGGGTTGCATGGTTGACTTCGAGTTGAATCTGCCAGTGATAAATGTCAGGAGCCCTACTCACTGCGAGACAGACAGGAATGTCTGTCCTACACAATTAGTGCGATCCATTCGCCATCCTGCATGGTTTCGCACGGCTCGCTCATCCCACCTTCCAGCATCCGTGCTTGAAACGCTTCTAACTGCGCATCCAAAATTCCTGAAAGGACCAGCTGGCCGCAGGTAACAGAAATTAGCGAAGGCAACATTGCGGCGATCACGTCAGCTGTCAGATTCGCGCAAACCAGGTCAACCGAAGCAGTAGTTTCTTCAACTGTTCCCACGCGAAACGTGATTTTCTCAGCAACGCCATTCAAACGCGCGTTTTCACTTGCTATCGCAATAGCGTCCGCATCAATGTCGTAAGCCTCAACGTGCGCATTCGGGAACATCTTTGCTGCTGCTATGGCCAGGATTCCCGTGCCCGTTCCGACATCGAGAAAACTACCGCCCGCAAAATATTTCTCGATTGCGACCAGACACAAACGCGTCGTTTCGTGCGTTCCAGTGCCGAAAGCCATGCCCGGTTCAATGCGAATCACGATGCGATTATGGTCGTCTGAAATTTCAGCCCAGGGCGGCGCGATGATAAAACGCTTGCCCACCTCAACCGGCTGCCAGCTCTTTTTCCACTCGCCCAGCCAATCCTGATCGGCAACATCGCGAACAGTCATCTCGCGTACTGACGACGACGGCAGCTCATAGATTCGAAGCGCTTCTGCTAACTCCGCGCGCACACGCTCGCGATCCGGGACGTGATCAAAGTAAGCACTGACGCGCAGGAAGTCATTCTCCGTCTCAGCCGTTTCGGTGCCCAGGGCGCCGGCTTCCATCAAGGCGTATTCAACTGCCTCACGCGCTTCGCAGGCAGCGATTAAGTCCAGCGCATGCCAGCGGGCAATCACTTGTGGTTGATTAGGGACGCTCAAATCGCTCATTCAATTTTCGGCCAACAGGATGCAGTGTAGTCCAACAGTAGTTTAAGATACCCGTCCTAAATGTCATCGTCTAATCCCATCGACGCTGCGACGAGCGGCAAGCCCCTCGAGTACCAGATCTGGAAAATCATCGCCGCCTCGGGGGTAGGCACGATGATCGAGTGGTACGACTTCTACATTTTCGGCAGCCTGGCCACCGTAATCTCGCCGCTGTTCTATCCCAAAGGCAACAACACCCTCGCGCTGATCGCTTATCTTTCAACCTTCGCGGTGGGATTTGTAGTTCGCCCTTTCGGCGCGCTCTTCTTCGGACGCATCGGCGACCTGGTTGGGCGCAAGTACGCCTTTCTCGTGACCCTTTTGATCATGGGTGGCGCTACGTCGCTAATCGGTTTCCTGCCGACCTACGCGACCATCGGTATGGCTGCGCCGATAATCCTGCTGGTCATCCGCGTTTTTCAAGGACTCGCACTGGGTGGCGAATATGGCGGTGCTGCTGTTTATGTAGCGGAGCACGTGCCTGATGCCAGGCGTGGTTTTTACACGAGCTTCATCCAGATCACGGCAACGCTGGGCTTGTTTGTTTCGCTGGCCGTCATTTTGATCGTGCAGAATTTCATGAGCAAGGAAACGTTCAGCGCATGGGGTTGGCGCATACCGTTCCTCATTTCGATCTTCCTGGTGGGCATTTCGCTTTACATTCGTTTGCGCATGAAGGAGTCGCCGATTTTTCAACAAATCAAGAGCGCGGGGATGACTTCGGCAAAACCTTTGAAAGAAGCATTTACCAGGTGGGTAAACTTGAGGCGAGTTTTGATCTCGCTGTTTGGCGCGACTGCCGGACAGGGAGTGGTCTGGTACACCGGACAGTTTTACGCGTTGTTCTACCTGCAAACCGTCCTTAACGTTAACGCGACCTCCGCGAGTTATCTCATCGCGATCGCCTTACTGCTGGGCATGCCGTTTTTTGTAGTCTTCGGCGCTCTGTCTGATCGCATCGGCCGCAAAAGAATCATGATGCTCGGCTGCTTGCTGGCCGCTGTTTTTTACATTCCCATCTACCGGGCCATGCAAAGCGCCGCCGGATCGAATGTAGTGACTGCCTCACCGGTGCGAAACGCAATCACCGGTTCGATCAGCCTCACGCCACAGACCTACGTCGACGGCGTGCTGCAACCGGCCAAACAGGTTCTGCCTTATACCGACTTTGCCAGTCTCGTCAGTAATCCGATTACCTGGAAACTGACCTTGCTGGTGTTCATCCAGGTGCTCTTCGTAACGATGGTTTACGGTCCGATTGCCGCGTATCTCGTCGAGGCGTTTCCGGCGCGGATCAGGTATACGTCACTGTCGCTGCCCTATCACATCGGTAATGGTGTCTTCGGTGGACTACTGCCGTTGATTGGGCTTTACGTGGTCGCAGAGACCGGGAACATCTATGCTGGCTTGTATTACCCGATTATCGTGGCGGGTCTGACATTCATTGTGGGCTCGTTGCTGCTAAAGGAAACAAGGCGCGTCTTGATCTGGGACGAGATGGAGAAGGAATCACCGAAAACCGAGCGAATAATCTCAGTGAGGAGTTCCCGCAACTAAACAGTTATTTGGGCTGAAACATTCAACGAGCCTGCTCTGCGGGCTCGTCGAGTTAACTAGTTTCGAATTCCCATATCGTCCAGAAGATGCTGTTTATCGCGCCAGTCTTTTTCAACCTTTACGAATAGTTCCAAATGACAACGGTGCCCGATTACGTTTTCAATATCCGCTCGCGCGGCAATGCCGATCTCTTTCAAGCGCGCGGCGCCTTTGCCTATAACGATCTTCTTCTGCGAACCTCGCTCGACAAAAATCGCGCAGTGAATGCGGGTAAAGTCTTCCCGCTCTTCTTCCCACTTTTCCACTACCACCGCGGTTACGTAAGGGATCTCCTCCTCCGTGGTTTGCAGGATTTTCTCCCGGACGATTTCGGCAACCATCGTACGCACCGATTGATCGGTAAAATCATCCTCACCAAAGATCGGCTCACCCTGAGGCAGATGTTTGATCATCTGATGCGGCAGAACCTCAACTACATTTCCACGTAATGCGGAAATCGGAATAAGTTCAGCCCAGTCGTATTCATTGCGATACCACTCCAGCAATGGCAACAGCGCGGACTTGTCCTTTAGTTTATCGATCTTGTTGAGCAGGAGCAGCGCCGGCTTCTTTGATCGCTGGATTAACTCGAGGACAAACTTATCGCCGCTTCCGGTTGAGACTGAGGCATCGCGTATCAGGCAAACGAGATCCACGCCCATTAGGGCATCCTGAACGGTCGCCATCATGCGCCGATTCATCTCATACCCGGGCTTATGAACGCCGGGAGTGTCAACCAAAACAATTTGGCCCTCAGGCTCGGTGATGACGCCCTGAATTCTAAAGCGCGTGGTCTGTGGTTTGTCGGAGACCGCTGCGATCTTCTGTCCGACAAGTTGATTCAACAAGGTCGACTTGCCGGCGTTTGGTCTGCCGATGAAGGCTACATAGCCGCTGCGATGGGTTTGAATCTTACTACTCGATGTCATAATTGTGAGCTAGAAAATCCCTGATTGCATCTGGTACTGCGCCAATAAGGCGTCTATTTGCTACCTTTCAGGCGCTGGTCAAGATCCGTCAATAGCTCCGGCATCTCCAGAATGTCGGCAAACTGTTTCACCCAATTACGCACTCGCGCTAAATCGAGGTCGGGATAGACGGTTAATAGGTTCTCAATGTCGATCAGATCCTTTCCTCGATGGGCAACGGCCTTTGTAATCAACAAATCTTCCGGCGTCGCGACCCTCAGAACAAGCTCATGTATTTTGAACTTAGTAGAGCGATCGATCATTTCCCGCTCGAAGGGAAGGGCGCCACAAGAGACATCCACACTCAAGCCGCTCGCTGTATGAGTTAACAGCATCATGCGCGTGTTTTCGGCGAAAGACTGAGGATCAGAGAGGCGAGATACAAACCCAAACTCAGCGGCACTTTTCAAGAGGACAGGCAAATCAACGAGATCGATCCACGCGACAGCATCAATATCCTGCGTCTCACGAGGCTGAGCGATTAGTCCGATTGCCACTCCGCCTATGATCGCATAAGAAACGTTTTGGTCCCTGAACCAATCTGTCAGGGCTGAAAGCACAAGCAGAATATCTTTCGGCGGATCAACTTGAGGCATGCAGTCGTTCTCTAAGCAGGCGCCAGCGCTCACGAACCCCCGCTGCTGCGGCATCTCTTGCAGGGTCTGGCTGACGGAGTCGGTGAGCGGTTGCGATCATCGTGCGCAACTGTTGGAAACGCACTTCTGGTCGAGTGGCGCGGATTTCCTCAGCTATGAAATCATTTACAAGCTGCCACCGCTGTTTGTACCGAAGGGCTTCGTCTTTGGTCATGTCGACTCCGTGCGAGTGAAGTTTAGCATCACTCGACCTCGTACGTCGCTTGGGAACCGCCACGGTGACGGCCGGCCTCAGGTAACGTCGATATGCTTCAGCACAGTTTGATAACAGACTCTTTGCTGCCTGACATCGAACACCCATGCACGTCTGAAGCAAGACCTTGCCAGACGCGCGTCAATAAAACGATACAGACGGTTGAGCACGGATTCAGGCGGCGCACCTTGTACGTCGTAGTAGGCTAACAGTTCTAGGGGAGCGGAAGTATCGTAGGACCTCTCGAACTTTTTTGTTATGGCATCAAGCGGAATAGCGTTGTAGTGACTAGTTGCATCAATATCAAAAAGGGGTCGGAGACGATTGCCTTGTCCTACCTTCACAGAAGCTATCCTTTTGAGATTGTCAGGAAGGATGAGATTTCCCTCAAACTTTGAACCTACAAGTAGGAGCTGGTCAAAGATCTCGCTAATAGCATTTCGTGAGGACGTGCTGAGTAGCATTCTGACAGAGACTCTGGCCTTCGGTAGTTGATCTCGATACACGTTAGGTAGGCCTTGATATGTTTTCTCAAAGAGTGTGTCTAGAATTCCCTTATCTCCCAGTCGTCGGCCGATTTTCTCCTGGTCAATCAATTGAACCATCTCGAAAGCCAGGCATCCGCCTCCGTCAACGCTGCACAGAATGTCGGGCTCATGAGGACGTCGCTTCTCAATTGAGTCAGGCTCAATGCATAGAGTGCAGGCAGAAGCAAATGTCCGAAATACTTCCAACTCTTTCCGTGCATGTCTATCAGTCATGCTCATATCTGCCAAGCCTTACTTACCCTTCTCAGCGAATATCTGCACGAGGTTAACCAGCGCCTCAGTCGTTTTTTCCAAACCGCGTCGAGAATTGAATTCGAGTTTGCCGTGAAAATTTGCGCCGCCGGTAAATAAGTTAGGCGTCGGCAGGTCCTGGAATGTCAGCGTGGCGCCATCGGTGCCGCCGCGAATTGGTTTAAGGTAGGCTTTGATGCCGGCGCGACGTGAGGCCTCAATCGCGTTGTCAGTCAATTCCGGAAAGTTCTTTAAAACCTCTTTCATGTTCTTGTAGTCTTCTTTGACCTCGATTGCAATCTTCACCTCGGGAAACTTCGCCTGCGTTTGTGCCACCATGTCGCGCAAAGTTTTCTCTTTGGCATTCAGTCCGCTCAAATCAAAATCGCGCAGGAGAATTTTCAGATTGGATTCCTCCACGTCGATAACTCCGGCGTAAGGATGCACAAAGCCGACGCGATCTTCGGTAGTTTCCGGCAACATGTCTTTGGGAAAGCGCGCCAGGTAGTCAGCCGCAGCATACATCGCATTCACCATTATTCCCTTGGCAGTTCCGGGATGCGTGCTCTTGCCTTTGAAAGTGACTGTCGCCGTGCGGGCGCTCCAGGTTTCATTGCTGATTTCGCCGAGTGATTCGCCGTCAACCGTGTAGGCGAACTTAGCGCCAAACCCCTTAATGTCAAACTTCTCAATGCCGCCGCCGACTTCTTCGTCCGGCGTGAAGGCGATGGCGAGTGTGCCGTGTTTGATCTGCGGGTTTTGCATCAGCGTGTCGATCATGGTCATGATCTCCGCGCAGCCCGACTTATCGTCGGAACCAAGCAACGTCGTGCCATCAGCGGTGATGATGTCGTCGCCGATCAGCTCTTTGAGGACCGGACTCTGGGCCATGGTGATTACCTGGGTTGGATCTTTAGGCAGCACGATGTCGCCACCCTGGTAGTTCTTATGAATGATCGCGTTGACGTTTTCCCCGGAGACTGCAGGTGACGTGTCCATGTGGGCAATGAAGCCGATGACCGGCGCTTTGGAGTTGTCAGCCAGATTGCCCGGCACCGTCGCGTAAACGATGCCAAACTCACTGACGCGAACATTCTGTGCCCCGATGTCTTTCAGTTCCTGGGCGAGCAGGTTCGCCAGGTTCAACTGTTTCTTAGTGCTGGGAACGGTTGTCTGGTCCTCGGCTGACTGCGTATCGATTTTCACGTAGCGCAGGAAGCGATCGATCGCCGCTTCTTTCGGCGGCTTAAAAGTTTGCGCTGGCGCAGAGACGGCGGAAACGGCGATGAACAGACCCATTAAAAAGACAGAGATGACCTTCATTTACTTACTCCTTGACGTTTTTGGCTGGGAGTGTGTTGAGAGAGATTACTCAAGGATGCGCGCAAAGCAAAACGCGCTGCCTCGCAAAGGTCCGGTTACTCGAGAAGACTGGAAAACTCGGAACGGTCAAAGGAATAGTAAAACAGAAACTTGAAGCGCAAGGTTACCGCAGGAGTGTAGACTCACGGAACGAGAGGTATCGCAAGGTTTGGTGTTTACAGATTGAGGACTAAGAACAACTCGGAACCATCGTCGCCAAACAGAGCGAGTTGCGTAACTCGCTCCGGTTAGCGAAACATCGTTGCCGGGCCATTTTCGATTTGACTCGCGACGTATCCTGCCCGCGTTATTGCCAGGCATTAAAAGAGTGGCTTCAAGCCATGGGTGTGGGGATTAACAAAGTCCGGCGTCCAATAAATGTGGCTCACATTTATCATGTCGGTATTGCTCCCCATAACGTTTCCATGGCAGCTGAAGCAATTCATGCCGTTAGGCCCATTACTGCTTCCCTGCTGATACGTTTCCATAGTGGTGTTTCCCAGGCGGTTGGTGCCAACTTGGTTACCACTGGTGGGCGGCTGGCCTCCGATGGTCCAGGTGGTGCCGATAAAAATGTATTTATTGCGGACGTCAGCGCTGTTTAACATCCCGCGGACGCTGTTATTGAGGGCAATGACCTCCGTGTTCTGGCTGGCAGAAGATCCGCCCATAGGTGTTCCCCATGCCTTCCATCGAATTGTATCGCTGGGGTCGATGTTGAAAGTGCCGTTAGCAGTGATATTGCCTGATGCGTCCAGCGACATGTGCTGTTGATTGAAAGGGCCGGAAGAGTTGGGCGCGCAGAACAGCCAGTTGCCTGCCGTGGTTTGAGCTACCAATTTGGGGGGCGGGCTGCTTGAGTTGTTGTAATCGTATTGGGCGTTAGGTGTGTTGCTTTCGTGCTCAAAGGTGCCCCACACGAGCTCCGGCTGCCCCCCCGTGCTTCCAACAACATGCATGCCTACCATTGCCAGCAGTACTGTTTTTTGCCCAATCGGAGTCCAGGTAGTCGTATTCGGATGCGCCGATCCGGGCGGCCCATCATAGTCGGGTACCGTTGCCGTCATGGTGATGTAATCGCTGATGTTTGAGACCGCGGAGGCCTCGACCCATGAGGTCTTGATTTCAATAGCCAGGGCTTCGGGATCGGGGAAGGGAGGAGATGACTTGCCCCCAAAATTAACCGCAAAGTTTTCGATAGTGGTTAATTCCGTTTGGCTCGTCGGGAGTTGGGTAGGCGTTGGGTTGAATTTACCAGGACCTGAAGTTTTATCTCCGGTAAGAGCGTACGCATAGACGTCGTTGACCGTAGTTGCGTAATAGACAAGCGAATGATTCCGCGCCATCAGCACGCCGCCGAAAGCCTGACCCTGTTCGACATCGATCACGTTGCCTAGTCCATTTACGAAGAAGGACGTTTGGCCGACCTTGAATGCTTGGACCGTGAACTCCTGGCTCAGTTGAGGCCTGATGATCGCTCGCGGTCTTTCGATCACCTTGCCATCCTTCGCGAAGAAGATCGGTTGTTTGTTGTCGTTCATCGTTATGCGCTCGATCTCGACTGGTTCGCCCTTGTCGTTGAGAATGAGTTGTTTTCCGGTCGGTCCGGTTTTTGGTGTCTCTACCTCTAGCACTTCTCCTTTCCGGTCAAAAACGAGTTGCAGATTGTGAATGCCCACCTGCGCAGCGCGCAGGCTTAGGTTGCTCAGCTGACCTTGCTGATGCGGAATGAAAGTGCGGTCGCGATTCGCATCTAGAGGCGAAACATCGAAAAAAACAGGCGAATTGAAAATATGACCACCGCCTCCGCCATACGTGGGCGGGACCGGCGAAGTTAACCACAGAAACATTTGCTCTGACCATTTATGGAAGCCGCAATTCGGGGCGAGTGAAAGGCGACTGTCTGCAGGCTTTGCGATGCCGTTGAGGTTGACAACTCCCCCGCTGACTGATGTGGGTTCGAACCAACCAGCAAATTCCGGGGCCGTAGCGGTACACGTGGGGTTAGCGTCAGAGGGCACAAATGTTTTAGCACAGCCGGCGTTCATTAAGGAGCTGGATATCAGTGCCGCGAGCGCGAGTGGCCAGAGTGCCAGTTTTTTCAAACGCGGGGATGGAAAACTACAACTAAAGCTGATCAGACGTAAAGCAAACGGAAATTGACCGTGATGACGAGAGGTTTTCATTGGGTTCTCCAGAAGTGTGGGGGTCCGCTAATGGTAAGACGGACAGGGGTTCTTGTGTGAGAGGACGTAAGTTGAGGTTTCTAACCCAAGTTCGGTGGGGGCATTGTCAGCCCTGTTCCATAGAAAAGCAACTTGAATGCACCTGGGCGGGATCGTGTTTCTTCGTGAATGGAAGAGAAGCTGGTGAGTGCACGACTGGGAGAAGGCTCTATCTACGACTGAGTCGCCAGACTGAGTCTAACCATCAATTTCGTCAAGTCGCTTTTGTAGCTCATCGCGTTTGGCGAAGAGTGTGGCCTCATCCGCATCTGACGGAACATAAATTGGCGCCGCAATGCGGACGCGAGCGCGCGTGAACGGCAGTGGCACTTGAAAGTGATCCCAGCTTTTCTTCGCTGTCCAAAAACGATCTGCGGTGATAGTGAACGAGAGAATTGGTTGTCCCGTTTTCTTTGCCAGCAACACCGCGCCCATCTTCGCAACGTAGCGTGGCCCCTTTGGGCCATCGATGGTAAACGCCGCCGGCGCGCCGGCGCGCATGAGCCGCGTCATTTCTATGATCGCCCCCACAGCACCGCGCGTACTCGAACCACGTGCGGCGCCATAGCCGAATCTTTGAATGAACCTGGCGATGTATTCGCCATCGAAACTCTGCGAGGTCATCACTACGATGCGGCGCTTTCGCCAGAAGTAGGTCGCAAGGAATACGCGGTTGTGCCAGAAGGTATAGATTGGCACCTGACCGTCACGCGTCGCAGCTTCCCAGTTTTCCCAGCCCTCGACTTGCCAACGAATAGTTCGTCCAATGACTTTTATCAACAGAAAGAACGTAAGGTCGGCAGCACGAATCAGAAAACGTTTTTTGAGTGGATAGGCAGACAGGTCAGCAAACTTGTAAGCCCGCGCGACGGTTTCGTCCGGCGCGCGCGCACCCTTGTCCTGTTCGGCGGAAGCTTGCATAAGGACCATGAGTATAACTGAGGAGCAGCGGCGGAAGGCAGAAAGCAGAAGGCAGAAGGCAGAAGGCAGAAAGCAGAAAGCAGAAGGCAGTAGGCAGAAAGCAGAAAGCAGAAAGCAGAAAGCAAAAAAGGGCACTACGATTAATGAACTTCGTAGTGCCCTTTTCGTTTAGCCTACTGCCTACTGCCTACTGCCTACTGCCTACTGCCTACTGCCTACTGCCTACTGCCTACTGCCTACTGCCTACTGCCTACTGCCTACTGCCTACTGCCTACTGCCTACTGCCTACTGCCTACTGCCTACTG